>Ga0156193_155_pt2 | contig 71304 bp, 95 predicted proteins | sample RifCSPlowO2_12_FD_107846 | JGI IMG/M metagenome (GOLD analysis project Ga0156193, IMG submission 107846) | Flavobacteria bacterium RIFCSPLOWO2_12_FULL_35_11
ATTGCCAACCAATACCTTAGAAAAGGGAGTAAAATCCTAGTCGAAGGTAGACTTAACTTTGATCAATGGGTGGATCAAAACGGGCAGAAGCGCTCTAAACACTCTGTTGTTGTTGAGACTATGCAAATGCTAGACTCAAAAAATAGCGGCGGCGGTTCAAGCGGAAGCAATGAGCCTGCTGCGCATGAGCATGATAGCGGTTATGATGCGGGGGCTGCGCCTCATAGCAATCATGTTGATTATAAAAATGCTTCGGCTCAAGAGAAAAGAGAGATGCCGGCAGCGAGTTTGATTCCTTCTATAGAGATAGATGAGGATGAGATACCTTTTAACAGGGGTTAGCACTACCAAAACAAAGAAGTGTAAAAAAACAAAATAGGGATTTATATGGCATTAATATTTTGTGAAGAATGTGGCAACCAATACAGCAACAAGGCAGAAAGCTGCCCTGTGTGTGGTTGCCCAACAATAAATAATACACTTCACTTGGACAGAAGCAATTTTGGAGCTTGTAGTGTAGAAATTCGTGGAAATGAGATGTTGGCACCATCTTATGTTTGGTCGGAATTTTTTACTATAGGTTTGTTGGCTATTTTATTTCTTTTTCTTTCCCTACACTTTAAAGAACAACTTTTGGGATTAGTAGCAGTTCTTTTATTCTTATCCCTATTTTTCCCAAGCGTGTTTTTACCAAAATATAAAAAAAAATTAAGTAAGGTAAAGGAAATTAATAACTATTTTAAAAAAAGATTTAAAATAGTTACCTCTTCTCCTAATAGTTTCGCCTGCTCCGAAATAATCAATAAAAGCAATTTTTCTAAAGATACAACCATGTTTGATGTGTATATGGAAGCATATAAGTTTGGTGCCGATTCTATTATGATAAATGATATTAGTGTTACTAATGATGTCAGCTCCAGAAGTGTGCGCAATGGCTCTGGCGACATTCAAACAAAGAGCACATTCCATATAACTGCAATATTAATTAAATATTAATGAGGTTATGCGACGGCGTTTAATCTTCCTTTATAATTTGCTTTTGTTTTTGGAGATTGTAAAGGTATCGCTTCGCTTCTATAATTTTTTCTACATAAACTTTATTACTCGTGTTGAGAAGAGCAACTTGAGCTTCTAGGGTTTTTGTGTTTGCTTCTATGGTTCCGTTAAGGACATCGAGGTTTTCGCTGACTTTATTTAGGTTGTCGGCGAAGACATGTTTCCTGATATCTTGAAATGCTTTTCCTAAATCTGCTGCGCATACGCATGCAAAGGTGTCCTGTGTTCCCATTGAGGCAGATGCGGAGGTGATTCCTTTTGAAGCGATATCTGCCGTTCCGGGGACGCCAAGGTTTCCGAATTTCTCCAGCGTATCATTTATAGTGGTAACATCTTTGAGATTTTGGATCTCTTTAATCATATCGCTTTTTAAAGCAGAATCTTTCAGGGTGTCTGCCTGTTTCAATACCTCTTTTTTGAAGCTGTCTTGAAAGTTTTTTGTTACTTCATCTACTTTGTTCTGAACATCAGCTTTTATGTCTATGTTTTGTATAATATTTGTTGTGGGTTCAGCCGCAAATAGTGTGATGACGGTAGTTGATAATAATATGATATTTTTAATCATTGTGTACCTCTATTTTGTTAATTAGATTTTGTGTTTCTTTCATTCTTTTAAGTTCTAAAAGGATTTCTCCCTCTAGGTTTTGAATAATGAATGTTTTCTCATCTTTTGTGGCGATACTCTTTGTGATGCTGCTTTTGAATTTCGTGTTGATTTGTTCAGTTTTGGCTGTTATTTTCTCCATTTCCGGCGCTATCATAGACGGGATTTGGGTGATCGCGATTTCCATACTTGTTTTACTCCATACGACGGCCGATAAGTCGGCTGTTGTGAGTATAAGTAAAAGTGTTGTTATGGCTCTTTTTTTCATTTTGTCCCCCAATGTAAGAATGGTGCTATAATAGATGATGTAGCGATTGTGATAAAAATTACGGTTGTGGTTACCCATAAAAAATATCCGAATATCTTTTTGATATTTGAGTTTTTTTTCGGGAGCCAAATTTGTTTTAGCGTGAGCATAGTGGTTATAATTCCCGCCGCTGCGATTGTTTGAAATAAACTAAAAAATGAGACTATAAAGCCGGCAGAAAAAGATGCTGCGATAGTAAAAAATATTAAAAAAATTCGATAGGCGTTGAGTGTGGATAATTCCGGCATTTTTATTGTGCCTCAATAAAGATGTGTTGGTTTTGTTTAAAGCCTAAGCTTTTAAGCTCCACGGTTGAATCTATTTGTATGTTTACGATATTTGAGTAAATCTTTTGGGTTTGGATTTCACTCTTGAGCATTTCATTAACGAGAGTAACTTGTTTGTCGAATGACATGGCTAGTGTTGCATCAGATGAGTCAAATGTCTTTTTGATAAGCTCTGCTCCTCTATATGCAAAAGGGGCGTCAACACATCCTCCACAAGGGTATAGGTTTGTTGTGAAAAGTAGTAAGATTGATGTTAGGGCTCTTTTTTTCATTCTGCGGCCTTTATGTTTGGTATTTTATAGGAGTCATACGCGATTTTCTTTAGCGTTACGAGCTCTTCGGAATAAACAATAAGAAGTTCGTTTAGTTTTGTTTTTTCGCCTGTTATAGATGTTCCTGTTTTCTTATGGGTTTCGTCAAGTTTTTTGACGGAATCTTTTGCGTGAACGCTTGCCGTTGGTGTGGTGGCGGTGTTAGCGTTAGCAGTCGATAGCAATAGAAGTGATGTGATTATAATAAGAGTTGGTTTTTTCAATATAGTTCCTCTTTTTGTTGATTAGAAAAAGTATAATAAAAATATATTAAAAATATGCTTAAACTATATTTAGAAATTGATTTTTATGTATTGGTTAACATAATCAACATTCTCTTGAATATTTTGGGTGTGTTGACTCCTGAAAAAAATAAGTGTAAAATTCATAATGATTGATATTGATGGAGAAGATTTATGTTTTTTAAGAAAATAATTTTTATTGCTTTTGTTGTTGTTTCCTGTGGAGCGTATGAAATAAAAACAGATAGGACTTTTCAAGAGAGGCTTGAACCTGATAGGATGCAGTTAAGTTTTTGGCTTACTGCAAAAGCAAAGAGTGCCAAAGAGGTAAAAGAGATTTTACATCCTGCGATAGCGGAGTTGAAAAAAATTCCTGCCTGTAAAGGCGGTGGCTACACTCTTAGCCCTGAGTATAACTATAAATCGGGCGATAGAGATTTGCTTGGTTTTAGAGGGAGCACTCATTTTGAGTGCCGATTTAAAGATATGTATGAGATGGATGGCGTTGTTGCTTTTTTTGATACCCAAAAAAAGTTAGAACTTCAACAATCGCCTATTATTATAGTTTGGAGAGCCTTAAACAGCCATTGCATGAGCTTATAAAAACTGAATTAGTGAGTGGTGAAGTCAAGAGAATGTCTCAAGATGAAGTTACCCAAAAAGTAGAAGAAATAGCTGCGGGTGAGGCTCGGTTGGATTTGAAGTAAAAGCCTGTATTTTAATATCACTAAGCTAGTTTTTATTATAAACCTATTATAATTTATTGAAAATATGGATTTAAAAGGTTTTTAATGGTAGCTGTTAAACATATAAACACCCTCTCTTATGGTTGGCTGAAAAAAATGCACATTGCTTGTGAGGCAGATATAAAATTTATTGAGAAGAGCCACGATGATGAATTCTTACCCGGTAGAAAAATTGAGCTTGCTCTGATTGAGAAGCGGATTGGGCTTTTGAAAGAGAATGTGGATAATTTTCAATTTGATAAGCTTCAAGGTTTTTTCTCCTACTGTTGGCATAAAGAACATAATCCTGAACCCCATAGAGATTATCATAAAGATAACGCTTTTTGGGCGGAAAATTTAGATAATGCAGGCGTTCCATGGGTTATCCAAAATCAAGTAGCGTATCTCTCTGACAAGAGGGAGAATGGACCTTTGTTTAAAAACTTGGAAACTTTGCTTGCTCAATCCGGAATTAAAGTTGTTAGTGATTTAAGTCAAGTTACCACTCTTAGCCAAAATGATGTTTTTGATGTAATCAAAACACTCCCTGCCGGTTTTACTCAAACGAATATATACTCTCCTGATCAATATATTGTAGTGGATTCTAGTGCTTCTGCTTATTCCTCTGTGGCTGAATATTTAGCTGCTTTTGAGACTAAAGATGTGGATTCTGAAACTATTAAGAGAGAAGTTGAGTCTCTTGGAGCGGTAAAGGCGAATATATGCGAAACATTGTAAATCAACTTCAAGAGATTCTTGATTCCGGTAAGATAAGTGAAGAAGAGAAAAATATTTTTGAAAAATATATTTTGATATGTAATGAGTTTATTGAAAAAGGGATAACTCCTAGTGATGTGCTTTTAGAAACTTTTGAAAAGATAATTAAGGTTTTTAAGCCTTTGGTTGGAGCCGGTCGTGAAAAGAGTTGAGCGGTTAGCGGTTATTAATGACTATTTAATATCTCTTATCCCTGATGATTTTTCATCTAAAGGTTCTCTTGTCTCTTGGCTTGAATCTTCCCCCTACTCTCCCTATACTACTCTCTATGGCGGTGTCAATGCTCTTGGTTATGATAAATCACTTGGTTTTATCTCGGAGATTGACTCAAAAGAGAGATTTCTTCTAAAAGATGTAACATCTTTTAAATTGCAAAACTTTATGAGTTTTGGCGGGGAGATCTTATCTGCTTCTTGTCGTTTGTATGATGCGGTTGACTCCCCTGCTCTTTTTGAGAATTATCCTGAATTTAAAGATATTGATATTTCAGTAAATATCTCTTCTGCCGGTCGTGGGATGAAGAGCGGAAGTTTTGATGTGGCGAATAACCGTATTGAGGTTTTTGCAGATTCTAATAGAGATGCTATGCTCGTTCTGCTGCATGAACTTCAACACGCTATTCAAGTAAGAGAGGGCTTTGCCCTTGGAGCTAGTTATTATGGCGGAGATGGGGTTTTTGATATGTTTGTAGGTTCTGTAGCGGACCTAGATGGGAGATATCAAGATGGGAGCTTTTCTGATATAGCAACTCAAAAGAGTATGGTTGAGATTGATGATAAGGATATTATTATAGATTTATCTCCTGTATCTCTCTTAATAAATCGGCTTAATAAAAAAATAGAGGATAGATTAGAATCTCTTTATGAGAGTTATGAGAGAGGCGAAATTGATTATGAAGACTACAATAGCTCTGAAAATCGGCTATTAAATGATATGAAATCAGGGCTGTATGGAGTGTATCAACTTGATAGGATTTTTCAGCACAATGAGCTTTTTATAAGCTACCCACAGCTCAAAGACATTAATGTTGAATTTTCATATGAGATACAAAAAGGCAAGGCTACTTATAACTACCATAGAGATCTAATTACATTAAATTCTTATGAGAGTGTTGAAGATATAAAGACTTTGCTTCTTCATGAACTACAGCATGTTGTACAATTTGAAGAGGGGTGGGCGCTTGGCGGAAGTCCTAAAAATTTTAAAGATATTGATTTAGCAAAAATAAAAAAAGATTCTCTTATTAAAGAGATAAGAGATTATATTGATTTTAATTTTAACAGCATGGATGATAATTATCGACAAGCTATTAGAATGATTAATAGCGGTTCTGATACCAAAAAAGGTTCGGATATTCTCCAAAATAATCCTATTTATAAAGCCCAATATGCTGATTACCTTATGGCGTATCGTGATTTAGCAGAAATAGAAAAAACAGATTATGAATACGATGTTTTATCTAAAGATAGACAATATTTATCTTTGTGGGGTGAACAGCAGGCAAGAGCAACGCAGTACAGAATGAATATGACGCTTGAACAAAGAGCGGGTGAGGATTGGGCAAAAACACTTGAGCGGGTTGAAGGTGAATATAAAGAACCGATTATAAAATTTGAAAATGGTGGGATTGCGGAAGCTGTTGAATTAGAGATGAGATATTTAAATGAGAGCGGGAAAGTTAATTATGAGGCGTTTAAAGCCGAAGGGTTAGAGAGGGTTCCTAGATATTTTACTTCCTATAGTAAATTTCAAACACTTTTTAAAAATAAAATTAATAGAGATGAGGCGGTTTTATCAACTCCTTTAGGTGAAGTAAAAATTAATATGTTTGGTGCTTTTAAGCACTTTAAAGACAATACCCATAATGAAGATAGGATGAGATGGAGCGGTGGATTAATATCCGCCCTGGAAGATCCTCTGTTTATAGTTCAAGAGAGATACGAAGGGCAAATTCAGAAGGTCTTTTATAAGCCTATGAAAGAAAAAAATAGAGATAAAGTTGTAAATTTAACAGGATTTGTCTTGGATGATAAAGGTCGTTTAGTAAATACTACATTTTTTCCCGTAGCGGAGTATAAGCTAGAAAGATATATAAAAAGCAGAGAGGAAGATTTACTCTATTTTAAGCACGCTGGTTCACGCTTAGAGCGTGTAACTCCAGCAGTCGTTGCCGACTCAGGAAAAACGCGTGCAAGTGATGACATTATATCAAGAAAAGATATTGATGTCAAGAGAATTGATAAAAAGAGTAGAGAAAAGCACTTTAAAGAGTGGTTCGGCGATAGTAAAGTTGTTGATAAGAGTGGTGAGCCGTTGGTGGTTTATCATGGGACAAAAAAAGTTTTTGATGTATTTGATATAGATAGAGTAAAAAATGGAGCTTGGCTTGGCAAGGGTTTCTATTTTACGGACAATAAGATTAAAGCAAAAGAGTTTGGCAAAAAAACTCTTTTTGTTTATTTGACTATGAATAATCCATATATTGCTAAAGCAAATGATCCTTCTGGTCTTTTTTCTGAGATAAAAGAGATATACGGGGGTGATAACCCCGATTGGGATGAGTTTGATATTTCGAAGGTATTAAAAAAAGATAATTATGATGGAATTATTTATAAACATTGGGATGAAGATAGTGGTGTTTTCTACTCCGTTTTTGAGTCTTCTCAAATAAAATCAATTCACAATAGAGGGACTTTTAATTCTGAGAGTTCAAATATTTTAGAGAAAAATGATTTTGGGTTAAATCAAATAGAGAAGATTATCTCTATTATTCCCTATGGGATGGATATGAAAGATGCAAAAGAATATTTGGAGTTTAATGGGCTCTCCCCTGCCCTCTTGGCTGAAACGAAATATCATGATGTTTTATCCGGGGAGAGATTTGTCTCTCTTTTGGATATTAATTCAAAAGGCGGGATTGAGGCGACGGCATATTATAATGCCGGTGGTGAGCGAGAGAGCCGCGAAATTGAGGCGATATATCGCAGCGAGTGTGAATCAATTGTCACACTTGCTAATAGTGCGCCGGCCGTGAGTTGTGATGAGCTGGCGGCGGCGGTGAGAGAGATGGCGGATGGTAAGCCGGTAAGTTCTTGTGATGTTTCTCTCTAATTCTTAGAGATAGTTCCCTGCGGGGCTGTTGTGACGCCGACACATCACATTATATAGGTGGTGCTTTCGGCATAAGCACCCAAAGGGCATAAACAAGCAGGAAATCTTTTGAAAAAGATATTTCCCCGCGTTTTACTTTATAAAAGGCGTTGCTTGCTTAAGGTATCTTTTATTATAAACCTATTATAATTTATTGAAAATATGTTTAACAAAAGGATTTAAAATGGCAAAAGAGGTAGATAATAAACTAACTACAAATATGTCTGGCTCTACTATAGCTACAGAAGATAATTGGGAGAAAATCAACGGAGAATTTGCTTTCTCTGAGAACAAAACTGGGTGTGTTAATGATGACGGCACAGTTTTTTTTGATTCAAAAGGTTTTTCCCAATATATGTTTAAAAACAAAGAGGATGCTTATCGCTTTTTGTTTAATGGTGAAAATGTTTCACATAAGTATAGTTTCTGTGTTGGCTTCCATTATGATAATCCAAGGCTTGATGAGCAGTGCGAGCATTATGCTTGGAGTGTCTGGAGAGATGTTGAATGTGCGGAAGCGGAAAAGCAAATCGGCTCCGGTGATGAAAAAATAAATGCTCAACTAAGAGATATGGCAAAGATTTCCGCTCTTGGGACATATCTCTCGTCTGATATTAACAATTCAGATGATTATGAAAAGTTTATGAAATTTGAGACTTTAAACGGGACTGATATAGATATATGGGAGCCGTTTGAGAATCACTCTTTAGAGGAGATTCAAGAGCTTGTCGAACAAGAGTTTTCCGCAACTCTTCATAGCTATATGAAGGTTGCAGAGATTGTAAAATCAGCGGTTGAATTAGAGAGTTTAGCGACTGGGGCTCACAGTGCAAGCGCTGATGAAGTTGCAGAGAATGTGCGTAAATTAGCGGACTCTAGCACTCAATCTACTTCCCTTTCACAGGGGTAGTAGTTTGAGATTTATTTGAGATTGATAGTAAACTTACAATGAATTTTGTGTCTAGTGTTCAAACGGAAACGATTGTAATAAAAAACGACAGAGGAACACTTTATGGTAGTTTTTATTTCAAAGATAACTTTGCAAAAATTAATTCTCTTGAAATTAAAAAAAATTCCCAAAAAAAGGGTTATGATAGTGAACTTGTAGCCCTTTTTGAAAAAAAGTGCAATGAGCATGCTATTTTTCAAATTAAAATTGATGCGTATAAAAAATCTTTGGGCTTTTGGAGAAAAATCGGGTTTGATGTTCATGATAGTCCTCAGGTTATCGACGGACATACACAAGATTTTTATAATGGAACGAAAGTATTAGGCTTGGATATCAGCGCTATCATCTCTCCAGAGATAGATAGTATGAGTCCGTCCGACAAAGCTGCTGAGATGAGCAAGCTTGGCGGGACTAGCGCAAATATAGATTTTAAATAAGAAAAAACAACTGTTTTCAATTTACAAGAGTAATATTTATCCAGAAAATTAATTATAAAATAATCCCTCTATTTTTTGTTTTATAATTAAGTTATATTTTATTATAAACCTATTATAATTTATTTAAAATATGGATTTAAAGGGTTTTATATGGCTGGTTCAAAAAAAATAGATGTTGATTTTCAATCCATCTGGGATGGTGGGTTAGAGGTTATTTCACCTGCTGTTTTAGATTTAGAAACTGGGAAACTAGTCCATATAGAAGATTGGAGTGAGCCGGAAGGCGCTCAAGAGTTGGACTCAAACTCTATTATTTTAAAAATGGGCGGGATGACTGTTGTATATGATTTGGTTGTCCGCGGGGATAGTTATTTTATCTCCGAAAAAGATTTAGAAAAAACAAAAGCTTTTTTTAACAATGATTCTGAGTTAGCAAAATTTAAAACTCAGGCCGAGCTACAAATAGATGCTCTAAGACTACAAGAAAAACTCGGTGATGATTGTTCAGATTTTAAATTTGATTTTGATGGATATGAATTTTATAATGTGTCGTTTGAGAGCAAAATTCCTATAAATAATATTTTGGCAGTTATGAATACAATTCCTGATTCTCATGTGATGATGAGGAATTTAATTGCTTTGGAAACTGCCGCCGAAGAGAAGAGTAACACAGGAGAAAGTGCAAGGTACAATCTGTTTATTGAAAAATGTAAAGAGGTTTGTGATGCTTACGGGATTACGCTTGGCCAATATTTTAAAGTAACTTGTAATCAAAATAGTATAGATTTTGAAAATGGTATTAACTTTAATATGATACATGATTGGGCAGAAAATGAGAAGTTTATTAACATGTTTTTAAGTTCTAAAAATTTATCTGAGAATAAAGTTTTAGATGTCAATGATTTGTCAGAGCAGATTGAAAATCTTGCTTATGAAAATAAAAAAATGGCTGAATTTTTAGAATCGTTGGGTTATTCACAAGAGCAAATCACTGATATATGTGTGGGTACTGAGATTAAAGTTGCTGTTTTAATAAATACAGAGGATAAAATAGTTGTAGTTAATGATGGTGCATATACGATTTTAATGCAGTCAATTAATTGGGATAACTACACGGATGATGATAGCGGTGATCATTGGAGTGTTGAGAGCGCTATTTATAATAAGATTGACTCCTCAAAGGAGACAGAAGATAATGATGAGATAGAAAATGCCGTAGGATGTATTAATCTCTATTTAAAGGCTTCTGGGCAGTCAGAGATTGCGGACTCTGAGAATTATAGAGATTTTTTAGATTATTTTGACTATATGGCTCAAAATGATTTTGTAAAGATTGATAGTTTTCTGTCTTCGTCTTCCGTGGGAACTACGGAGACGATAGAGGGAATTGTGGGAAAAACTGAAAAGAAGGATTTAGTATGAGTAGAATATATTGGGAAAAAGAGATTTTAAGTAAGTTTGATCTTACTGGGAATAAAAAAGAGTTTTTTAGACTTGCTGATAATCTTGATAGAATTCAAATGGCTAAAAGTATGTTTTTAGACAGAAATGCGGATTTTGATAAAAAGACCGCGATGGATTTTTTAAAACACAAAATCAGCTCTTTAAGGGGCAACGAGTTTTTAGAATTCACAAAAGAAGAAAATTATAACTTTTTGGAAATTAATGATAAATATTCAATTCTTCTTGATGAAGATGTTGAAAAAAATATCAATAAGCAAGATTGGCAGTTGTCGCTTGAATATGGTGGTCGAGATGATGACATGATTGCCTTGGCGAATGTATATGATGACAACGGAGCTCACTTAATAATGGAATTTAATCTGTTTGGTGAAAATAGAATAAGTATCAACGGCAAAACTGTTGAGAATATTGATGATTATAATGAAGTGCTGCTAAAAATAGCAGAATCTTATTTTAGACATACTCATCATGAGGACATAGTGGACTTTGTTTACGATGAGAACACAGCAGGTATGGAGATACGATTGATGGGGCTGTATTCAAGAGAACAAGTCCTTGACAACATCTCTTCTGATAGTGGAGAGATGGCAGAGAAGCTTTTTCTTCTTCTTCAAAAAAAATTAGAAAGTTTTAATACTCTCGAATTAGAGGGCTTTGCTAAAGAGCATTATGATAAAAATTTTGAAATTAAAAACGATATGGGTTCTTCTGTACATGTAGATTTGTTTGATGTATTTAGAAACCCGGTGGTTAATGATGAATCATCATACTCAAATATGAAAAATGCTCTCGAAGGCGTGAAAAAGTTAGTAACCGAAGTTTTTGAAAATAACGCTTCACTCTATTTGTCTAATACAAAAGAAAGCAATTCTCTTAATATTGTGTGCATTGAAAATAAAACTCATCAAGAGGAGATGCCCACAGGAAATGCTTTATATGAGCTGGCAAAGGTGAAAAATGGTTATTACGATTTTAATCTTGAAAACCTTGCCGCTTATGGAAATGGCTATTTGGACATGGATGATGATTTTGAAATTGAGTTTGGTCAGAGAAAAATATATATCTCAAAAGATGAAGAAGGTGTTTCCGTAGAAATTTTTGATTTATTTTCAGGTGTGCCAATTGATGAATTAGGCAGTTTGACATATGATGACTTAAGCGAGCCGGAATTGCTTGCTATTTCAGAAAATGTAGTGAAGAAAAATTCTCTCACCGCGATAGTAGGGGAGTTTGCCGGCGCAGATAAAGCCGCGGTTGAAGCGTGTTTAAATGAGCTAAGTGAAAACAAATCAACACATAAGGATTTTGTATGAGTAATATATTACTAAACATAAAAAACAACCCTAGTATTTTTATTCTATTAGAAAATGCTAGTGAAAATGCAATAAGATATTTTGCTATTGGGGAAATTGATAATAAAAATCTTTTTACCGGGATGATTCACGGCTATGAAGGCGGTGGAGAATATTCGGAATGTTTGATGTATAAAAATGCCTATGTTGCTACTTCAGATAATGAAGGCGAGCCACTTGAATGGGAAGAACAGGTGGCTATTTTAGAAAATCTAATGGGAGATGGCTATGTTGATAGACTTAATGATGTCTCATATAAATATTTAGAGTATGACACTGAAGTGTGCAACTATTTAATGCTGGATGAGGCTATGCCTAATAAAAATATTTCCGTATTTGAGTTGAATTTTGATATCACTCCACCATCTTATGCCAATACCGAATGGGAGAATTTTGTTCCTCTCGCGTGGGAAAAGGCCATAAGCTATGGCGTGGAAGATTTGGCAGCAGCATCCAAAGCAAATGTTTCTCCGGATGCAGTTGCAAAAAATTTGCATGAGCTAAGTGAAAATAAATCAACACATAAGGATTTAGTATGAGTTATTTTTGGAATGTTGAGTATAGACATTTTTTGCGGGATCTGCTTCCTTCTGCGGCGGCGGAAATTATTAAAGAGTTATTTGAAAAAAATAATTTAGAGTTGGCGGGCGTTAGCCCTAAGCATGAAGAGATTATAGATATGGTTTCGGGATGGGGTGTTTATAACCCTCTCGATGAATTTAACGAAGATAAATCTTTGGATTTTAGTAAAGCTCCCGTTGAGTATAGAGAGCGGTTGATAGCAGGTTCTATTCAAGAGGTGTTTAATGTTCTTGACGATGATGTTGCTAAAAAAATTGTTGATCGGCTTTCTTTGGATTTGGCAATTTTGACAAGTGAAGAGAAAACAAATGCTAAGCTTATAGATATGGCTAAAGTTTTTGCCCTTGGGACATATCTCTCATCCCCTGTTGTTGATGCGTCAGAGTATGATGAGTTTTTGAAACTTGAGACCCTAAATGGGGCGGATATAGATATATGGGAACCGCTGGAGGAAGAGAAGCTGAATAATATTCAATCTTTAGTAGAAGCGGAATTTTCTAGGACTCTCCGCAGCTTTCAAAAGGTTGCGGAGATAGCAAGGACATCGCAGGAATTAGAGAGTTTGGCGGCGGGGTCTGATAAGATGAGCCCTTTAGAGAAGGTTCATACTATGAATGATTTGTTAAATTTTAAAAAGAGGGATTTGGTTTAAAAAGAAGTTTTAATAGTTTTTTATTAAAACTTCTTTTACTTTTCCTCTCCCCTCGCCTTTACAATTAATGGCTCTATTTGCCTCTATCGTGGTGATTTTATAATCGCGGTAGAGTTCTATTATAAATTCTGTATAGGAATTGGATAATAAGAAGTACCCCCCCCCACTGTCTATAAAATCACATAGCTCTTTTAGTCTATATTGGTCCCCTTGTGTAAATCCAGCTTTTGTATAAGCTGTAAATCTTGAGGTCGGGCTTACCGGAACATAGGGTGGATCGAAATATACGAAATCACCCTTTTTTATATGTTTTTTGATAAGAGTAAAATCACCTGTCGTGATTGTTGTGTTTTTTAAAAGCAAACTGCACTTTAAGATATTATCTTGGTTTATAATATCCGGGTTTTTATATCTTCCGAATGGAACATTATTCTCCCCCGCTCTATTTACTCGGTAGAGTCCGTTAAAGCCGGTTTTGTTTAGGTAGATAAAGCGGCTTGCTCTTTTGTGCTCTGACAGCTCTTTGTAATTTGGTTCTCTGTCTAGCCGGCGGAGTGCGTAGTAGTATTCCGCCGTGTTTTCGTGCAGCTTTAAATCTTCAATAAGCTCTTCTGGCCTGTGTTTTACTACTGAATAGAGATTTGTAAGCTCGCTGTTGTAGTCGTTTATAAATGCTTTCTGGGGTTTCAGCTCAAAATAGAGTGCGCCGCCGCCGATAAAAGGCTCAAAGTAGCTGTTGTAGCTCTTTGGCATGTTCTCTTTTATTTTTTTGATAAGCTGGCGTTTGCCTCCTACCCATTTTATAAAGGGTTTTGGCACTTCTCTTCTCCGTGTATGAAAAAATATTGTAGGTCTATAAGAGCTTCAACCCACTCTCTTTTGGACATTTGGGATCTCTCGTTTACATTCATTCCTAAAGCCCAATAGAGCTCTTTTTTATGTTTAATGTCGAAGTCATCAATCTCTTCTCCGCCGAAATTGGTAAAATCAGTCTCTATAACGGCGTTTTTGAACGCTTCGCTAAATTCTCTTATCTTTGCCATTTGTTACTCCTCTTTTTGGTATGCCATGATTTCAGGCGGAATGTTTTTAACTTCATCAATTATACAGAGGCGGGATTTTTTCCACTGTGTATAATTTGTAAGCGCTATAAACTTCTCTCCGGTTTTTGAGTCTGTTTCTATGTATGCGTGCATATTGTGGATTTTTTTCCCATTGCCGATAATTACACCTACTTCATTATCTTCTTGGATTTTTTTGCCGTTAATATAGACGCTTCCATTTTTGATTTTTGGTTCCGTCCATGTTCGTAGTGTATGAAGAAAATCGTTGAATTTTTTTAATTCAACTTCTCTCTTTTCTGTTTTTATAAGCTCTCTTACAGCGTTTTGAGCTTGGTTTGCTTCTAAGAGTTTTTCTGCCTCTTCAATCTCTCTTTGAAGATTCATGGCTTTCGTTGCCTCTTCTATTGTTGCGCCGTAAATATCCATTATTCTCTCTGCGAATTGTGGATATTTAGATTCTATTGAATCGGCTAACTCTTTGAACATAAGTATTGATTTCAAATTGCTTTGTAAATTCCAAAAAGCTTTTTTAAGATGCTCGTCTTGCTTTTTGGATGCGTAGTAAGTTTCACTCATATCTTTCGAGAGAGCATAGATTTTTTGTCCTTTGCTCTTCTCAATTTTATTCTTCATTTTCGTTAAGAGTTTTTTAGCTTCTCTGAGTTCTTCTCTTATCATACTACACCTCAAATTTTTTAGGTATGTAAATTATACTCTTATTCTTTTTCTTTGTCAAGGGTTTTCCCTTGATTTGTAATCTTTTTTATGATGGCTGTTGGATTTCCGCCTTTAGATAAGAGCTCTTGAGAGAGAGTGAGGATTATTTGGATATTCTGCGGGACTCCATAGCGGTTAAAGTCCGTGACATAGTTTTTGTTTTTCCCCATTAACTCTGAAAACTCCCCGTATGAGAGGTTGAGGGATTTTATAATCTCTTTTGCCGTTTTTGGTGTCATTGGTCCGCCCATTCTCTTGCTACTCGATAGATAGCCTTTCTTGATAGATTCATCTCCCGCGCGATTTGCGACTTATTGTCCCCATTTTTTAGGCGGGTGAAAATTTCGTGCTCCTGTATGTAATTAATCTTTTTGTTGCCGCATTTTTGGCAGCTCTTGGTGTTTCCACTCACAAGGTTTGCTCGCGTAGTATGGGTAACTGTGTTGCAAGACATACATAGGCATTTATATTTAGCATGGGTGTTTTCGCTTCTAATAAATTCTAATACATAAATGTCGCTAAAAATCTTTCCCGTGATGTCTATTCTTTTGCTCATTTTCTCTTAAATACCGGTGTTTAATGTTGCAAGCAAGATTTCATTAAGCTTCTCTTTTTCATAGAGCTTTCTATTAAAACCAAGCTCAACTAGATCATTTTTTATAAAATTTAAAAACCGCTTATAGTCCTCCGCGCTCCTTAAATAGGTCTCGTCCGTGCACCATCTTGCCACGCATAAAAACTCTCTTATTTGATCCAATCCCTCGTCTTTTATCCCTTTATTTTCAGCTTCTTGTTTGGAGTGAAGATTGTGGAGTGCATCAAAAATAAAAAAGCTTACTTCTTTTAGCCTCTTAAGCGCTTCCATCTCTTTTTTTAAAAGGGCATTTTCTCTTACAACACTCTCTATCTTATTAAGCGTTTGATGGTGCGTTGTGCCGCTTTCAAAAGAGTATGAAATATCATTATTATTACTTGCTAAAGCGAAAGGGGTGTTTATTCCTCTTTTTACGCCTAAAATATAAGCCCCGGCGAGCAATACTGTTGCTACGGATAATAACAAAACAATTTCTAGCATGATTTTTCCTCTTCTTTCAGTATTTTTAATGTAATAGACAAGTTGCTGTTGTCTAAAACCTGCATTTTTTCACGACTATATTTTTGGTTGTAATATTGAGAGAAGCTATCCACATCAATGTCGACATAACTTACGATATTGTGCTCTTGCATATATGCTTTCAATATCTCATTTTGAAGCACCTTTGAATTTATTTTAGCGTGCGCTTTTTTTAGCGCACACCTATCAATTTTTTTATTATCACCCATGCTTTCAAACACAACTTTTGATTGTAATTTTAATCCATCGAGTGTTGAAATAATTTGTGCTAACATTTTTTTCCTTATTACATAAAGCTTTTTGCTACAAAGCCCATAGCTAATACAATTGCAGACGCTATGATATGGGCCACAAAGAATTGATATGTCGGTTCTTCTTTAGAATTTCCGAGCCAAATCAGAATGATTACAAGCCCAACGCTATGAGCAAAGGAAAGTTCCATAACTCCTATTGGAGCAATAAACCAATTCCATAGATACTGGAGTGTTATTGTTGATACGCCAAAGGCTACGAGAAATGCTACAAATACCTGTAGTTTTTGTTTTTTTGAATCCATATTCACCCCTTTATTTTTAATACAACGGATAAATTACAGTTGTCTAAAATATTTCGCCCCGTCTCCGACGAGACATTTCTAAAATCTTTCATACTGCATGTAGGATATCGGATATCATTACCCGTCTGTTTTTTTATAGCTAAAACAAATTCATTCATTCCCATTTCTTCATAACCTTGATATTCACAATTAATACTATCCCCTGTATTTATAAGGCTACCATGGACATATAAAGCTAAGTCTCCCTTCTCTATCATGCTTTTGCGCTGTGCGTTTTTACTTTTAAAAAATATGGCAAAATTTAGTTTTAAACCATCTTTTAAAACTAAATTTTCGAGGGATGATATTTCTTCTATTGAAGTGACTCTGGTAAATATTTTCATATGAATTCCTCTTTAAATCTGTACAAATTATACTCTTATTCTTTTTCTTCGTCAAGGGTTTTCCCTTGATTTGTAATATTTTTAAGATGATGAGAAAATAATTACTCTTTTATTTCGTTTTTATTCATAGCCATGGTGTGATTTATCTGTTTTAGGATTAAAAGGTACTCGGCTTTGAGTTTGATGTTTTCGTCATAGAGTTTGTTGTTATTTATGAGTGCAGTGTTATACGCTTCGTAATTCTTATCAAGAGTGTTGAGTTTTGAGTTAATCTCTTGAGTGCTTTGTTGCAGTGTTGTTTGGAAATTAATTACAGCCATATTGACTGATGGTTCGCAGTCGATACGGACACATGCCGCTTGAAGGTTTATGATAAGTGCTGCTAAAGCTATTACTGTTTTTTTCATTTTAAATCCCTATGTATTTACGATTTTTCTAAATGCTTCGTCGTCTTTAAATTTCATTGTAAATGCACCGTCACCATACATGACAAACATCGTATATTTTGGAAGTGTTTTTAAAATATTCTTTCTGTTATCCCCGATTGCCAATCTTTTTGATAGGTTGTTGATTAGGTTCTCTTTTTCCTCTTCATCATCCCCGCTTGTGAGGATCATCTTTATCTCAAAGCCGTTTAGGATTGAATCTGGGATGTGTTCCGGCTCTTGGGTGATTGGGAAGAAAACCATATCGTAACTTCTCCACTCATTGATGATTCTTTCAAACACTTCTTTTTCTCTAAAGAGTTTGTTTGCAAAAATATTTCTTGCCTCTTCAAACCAAAAGAAGACAAGCGGTCTTTTTTGCCCTTTTAATCTTTTTGCATGCTGTTCGGCTTTGATTTTTTTAGCTAAAATTGCCTGCATCGCGAAAACTAGGTATCCGTAATCGTTACCTCCGGCGATATCGTCTGTTCTGAAATAGATTATCGCTTTATCTTCAAAATCAAGTCTTGAGTATGAAGAAAAAATCTGCATTGATTGGATTGTTGTCAACTTATGGACCAAGGATTCAACAAGTTTTTTTCTTATTTGCTGGTTTGTTGTTCCATATTGTGACTCTTTTTGTTTTAGGAAGTTAATAACATTGTGTAAAAGAGGTTTTTTGAACTTCTCATACTGAGGCTCTTTTACTTCATCGAAAGGGGTGTGCTCTTTGTATCCTAGTTCTCTTAATTTTCTATACTCGTTCTCATTTGTATGTCTTATTGAGACTAGAGTTAATTTTTCATAGGAGTCGTGTGTGTACATCTCTCTTATGGCTTGTTTAAACTCTTCGCTCTCTGATGAAGTTAACGCCTCATCCCCTCCTCCGCTGTTTAAAACGAGTGAGACAAGGGTAGATGCAAAATCAAGGTCGCTCTCTAAGACATTCCTTCGTCCGTTTAATTCAACGACATCACAGTCTATTATGTTGTACATAAATTTATTTTTATCAAATGTATTTATATCAACTAAATGTGGAAAATCACTATGGATTTTTTTAATTTGATTATAGAAACTATCTTTAATATCAAATATAATGTGATTTGTATCACCTATATTATGAATTTTTTTGGCTTCATAGTCATACCCTAAAAGCTGTTTTAGAATATCGTTTGCTGCTTGGGTTTTACCTGCTCCAGATGTTCCTAGTAAAATAGTGTGTGCTTTTGGGATGGAATTTTTTTCCGTTCCTTTTACAAAACCGAAGTTTACAAAGGTTTGATCCTTGTTTGTTCCTACTAGGTGCGGTTTATCAGAATCAAGTTTAGAGTTGAATGAGATATATTTGTATAAAAATTCTCTATTTGCTATTCTTGAGAAATATTTATTAGTACAAAATATTGGGGTTTTGTTTGAGAGCTCTCTTGTGCTTCTGTTGATTATGTCTAATTTACAATTAGCCACTTTTTCAACTTGTGTTGAAACCGTCTTTCCATAATCATCAAAGACTTGAAGTGTTGTATTTATTAGGACACGGTTATGTGTGTCGATACTTTTGATAAGAGCTTTATATTTATTTTTGTCTCTATTATTAAACTGCCCGGTCGTGTTTAGCTTTTGTGACTCAAGCTCAGCCTTCATTCTTTTTTTATCAAATACTATTTTTGTATAGAGTGCACCTTTGAAATTTATTTTGAAGAACTCTTCAATATCAAATTTTATTTCATCTTCCTCGAATTTATTTGTGTAACTCACCGCTTGGTAGTATTTGCATTTATCATAATTGATAAATGCGCGTTCTCTTATGAGGGCGTTTAATAGATTAAGAGGGTTTTTGTACTCATCATATATATCTATTGAATATTTTTGTTTAAGGATTTTTGCATACCAATCTATCTCATATTCGTTAGAATAAAACAGGGATAGAATGCGGTCAAAAACTTCTTTAAAATTTAAGATTTTAGAGTTAATTGCGTTTTGAATTTGAACGGCGATATTTTTGTTTCTTGTGAAAATAAGATTCTTTTTCAAGAGGCCGTCTTTTAGTAAAACCCATGTGATTTCGCCCGTCTCGTCTTCTGCAAAATCAGCCGCTAAAGAGTTTATGAGTGTTTGCGGAAGGAATGAGATATTCTCGCCGGCTCCCGCAAGTTCTACACAGTAGAGTTCTTGAAAAAAATCGTTTACATAAACGAGGTTTTCATCCTCATCACCTATATCCTCAATCATTAGGGCGCCTGAGCTCTTAAAAACATTTGAGTAGTAAACTATCGGCTCCCAAAAGAATGATTTTGCAACTTTAAAAGGATTCATTTACTACTTCTTTTGAGCGATAAGCTGGTGGTTGATTTTTGGATGGATTAACTCTAGGCTTGTTATTTTCATTCCGTATGAGTTAATAGTATTTTTTTGCAATAAATCATAATACCCTGTTGCTCTTACATAAACTATTGATAAACCTTCATCTTCAACATTGTTTTTATTTAAAGATTTTGCATATGCCGGAATTGAGAAATAAATAGAGAATTGGTTGTCATCAGTCTGCCAATTCTCTATTTTTATATCACTCTCTTTTTTATCCATAACATGCGGGAGGTCGTTTTCATTGACCGCGGCTCTAAACCATCTTAGAATTTGTTTCCAATCGTTTTTAGCTTTTTCAGAAGCGGCAATATTTTTCTCTGTTGAGATTTTTGGGTTTATATCTATATAGTTTGTATAAAACTCTATAAAATCGGGTGTCTCTTTGAAAAGTTTTTCTTCGTTTTCAAAGAATGTTTTTTTGTATCCGTCGGTTATATTAAACGCCGATTTTACCAAATATCTTGAGAGCACATGTGCTACATTGAATTTTTCAGCGTGAACATCAAAATGTTCTTTTTCATACTGCTTTATTACTCCGGAGTCTGTGATGTAGGTTGTAAGTGACGCCATGGACTGTATCTGCTTATCTTTTTGTTTAAGGAGGTGTGTGGTGTCATCAAGTGAAGATGATATATTATAATAGCCGATTGCCATGATTAAGAGTACGAAGTCGTATCTGCGACTCACAAAGAATTGTATATTCTTTTTTATCTTATTTTTAAACGCCTCTCTGTCGGCGGGGTTTTTAACAAATTTCTTTTTTTCAACTGTTTTTGACATTATTCCCTCATTCACACTTTTAGTTACAAATTATAATAAAAGTATAATAAAACAAAGCTTAATCACTGGAATGGATAATCTTTTTTTTGGTTGTTTTTGTTTTGATGAAAAATTTTCTGCTTGGGGGTTTCTGAGAGAGTTTAATCTCTTTCGCTTCTTTTACACTTAAGAGTAGTCTTTTAAAAATTTTTGAATTCATGGGAGGTCTTTTTAGTGGATACGCCGCTCTTTGAGATGCGGCGTGGTTTTAATTGTAGTCTTGTGAGACTGTTGGAATCGGGAACTCTTTTTCAAAGTCTCCAGGTTTGACGACAAAGCCTTTACCCATTTCGGCGATAGGGTTTTGTGATGTGGTATTTAAAAATGAGAGTTCATTTTTAAGATTGTCTAAAAAATTTCTAACTTCAAGGTTGTCTTGTGGGTTAGTTCCTATCGCCAATGCAATATCACTTCTTATTGCTGGGCTTACATCTTTGATAAAAAGATTATCCAAATTAAGTGAAGGGAAGATTTCTCTAAAAACAAGATTTTCGGCTTCTTTTGTTAAATGATTAGAGTATCTCATATTTTTCCGTCCTTTATTTTATTTTCGACTTGCTTCAATATTTCAGCTTGTGATAGTCCAGAATATTTTGAAGTCAAGTCCATCGGTTTATTGTTTGACATTGTTTGGAATAGTTCTCTGCTTATTATAATAAGAGTATCACCTAGGCTGTTTTTTGGAATTACTTTGCCCGCAATATTTATTAGAGAAGGGGTAAGATTTTCCTCAACTTCAATATCCATTATAATATTTTGTCTATTTTCGTCTTTTGCGATTATAAATGTAAGAACTTTGTTCATATCAATCCTTTTACTTAACACCCTATAAATGCAAATTATAATAGGTTTATAATAAATACAAGCTTAAGAAAATGAATTGGACTTTGTTATTTAATAAGCTTGCCGGTGTTTATTGTTTAAATACTATTACAAATGTCTTTAAAACATGTTTAAGTGGTAGTTATAATTATTATAACTTTGGTTGGATGAATTTTTAATTTTGGGTTAAAAATGATTCTATAACTTTTGATATGTCATCTATTGCCTCTGTTGCCGGTTTGAAAAACACTTTGGTAAATCTTCGCTCTTTTATATATGGCGATGTGGTGAGATTGTTTAGGACAGAGTATCGAATTTTTTTAGTTAGGTTATTGAGCGGGATTACCTTTCCGCTCGTTCCGATTACTACTAGCAATGCACAATTTTCGATTTCTTTGTTTAAAAAGTGATATTGTGGAGCGTTTTCTCCGAAAAAGACGATATTTGGTCTTAGCTCACTTTGGCAGTCTAGGCATTTTGAGTTTTTTGAATTGCCTTGAGCTGTATATCCTATGTCAAACAAGAGGCTACATTTTTCGTTTGTGCATCGTAGATGTTTTAAAAAGCCGTGAAGATGAATTATATCTTGGTCTTGAACTCCGGCTTTTTCAAACAGGTCGTCTATGTTTTGAGTTATAAGAGCTATAGCGGTTGGATATTTTGCTTTTAACTTTGCGATAACTTCATGAGCATGGTTTGGCTTTTTGTCTTCAAGCTCTTTTCGGCGTGCATCATAGAAAGAGATTGTTTTTTCTTTATTTTTTTGCAAGCTGTCAAAATTGCATACTTCTTCGACTTTGTGATTTTCCCAAAGTCCGTCCGAATCCCTGAATGTTGCTATTCCCGATTCGGCGCTTATCCCCGCGCCTGTAAAAATTATTACTTTTGCCATTATTGGTCCTTAGATGTTGGATTTTTTTCTATTGCAGTCGCGGCAAAGCATTTGGCAATTTTGAGCTGTGGTTTTGCCGCCTTTGCTCCATGGTGTAATATGGTCCGCTTCCATTTCGTTTAATTCGTAATGGTTGTTTGGTGGGGTGCATTTAGGGCAAATGCCTTTTTGGTTTTCATAAGCCTCTATTTTTTGGTTTTCGGTGAATGGGCGGATACTTAGATGTTTCTCTTTTGCGCTTAGCAGGTATTCGTAAATTCCTTTTTTGTTTGTGACATCCTCATCTTTTCTTAGTCTTATGACTTCACTTTTGAGTTTGATAATGTCATAGTTTTGGTCTTTGTAGTTGAAATAGAGTTCACCCCACTCTATTCCTTTCATCTCTTTGTGATAATCCGGGAAGAGGACTTCGATCCAGTTGATAACTTTTTGAAAATAAACCCATACTTCGCTTGCGTTTTCATCGTGTTGATGAAGAGCCATATAATTTTCCAAATCGGTTCTTTTACTTAAGGCGATCCATTTTATCGCCGTTTCAAGGTAATCTTGTCTGTTTACCGTTCCGCTTAGATATTTGCTTGCTTTGTTATATGCTACGCATCCGTTTTTACTGAAATATCTTTTTGCGTCCGTTACCCAACTTCCGCTATAAACCGCGTTTCTTAATTCCTGCTCGGTTAATTTTTCGCCGGCGATATTTATTGTTTTAAACCATTTGAGTTTTTCACTCGGTTCGCCTTCGCAAAAATATACCATGAGTTCGTAATCTAGGATTTTCTTCTGCTCGTCTTCGTGCAGGTTATGGAAATATCTCATAAGGTATGAGAACTCTCCGTTTACATATTGGGATATAGATATGGTTCTTTGCTGTCCGTCTATGACTTCAAAGTTTCCATCCTCTTTGATTGCCCAATATTGTACATTGAGCGGGAAGTTGTTAAACACCGTGTCAATTACCGCTTCTCTTTGTTTGTCTTTATAGACGAACTCTCTTTGATATGGCGGTCTTATATCTAGTTTGCCGCCAAATCCGAAAACGCCGTCGTTTTCGTTATCGGTATAGCCGTTAGTGAGTTCGCGGATTGTTACCGGCTTGAGCTTGATTTTCATTTTTTAGCCTTTTTGTGTTGGATGAAGAGTCTTTTAAATTTGTTTTGCCCTTTTATGACACAGTGTGGGTTATCACCATCCCAAATCCCGCCTGAAAACCCTTTTCCATTATCCTCTGCCATCCCAATTATTTCAAACTGCTCAGGATTAAATTTGTCAAGGAAAGTTATAGGCACTCCCATTGCCCCCTCATAATCCATCGGTATATCTTTTGTTTTGCTTACCTCAATGGCATCGTAATTATCATACTTTGGATAATCTGATTCGTTGCCTTTGTAGGTTTTATAGAGAAGTAGGTTTTCGTGGCGTTTTTTGTGGTCTAGGTTGGTAAACCAAAATGTTCTAGCGGTTTCAAACAAGGAACCATCTGGCTGGTTAAAAAATCTAACTGTTTTATATCCTAGCCATAACTTATTCTCTTTGATATATTTAAATGTCTCTTTGTATGAAATGGCATTAATATTGCCTATTACCAAAAACTTCTTATCATGCTCCATAAGCTGTGCTATATATTCTCTAAAAAGTGAAAAGGGCGGATTGGTTACTATGATATCTGCCTCTTTTAGTATCTCTATACTCTCTTGACTTCTAAAATCACCGTCACCTTTTAGGTCGGTTCTTATGGCATCATCTAAATTTATAACCCCGTCTTTGTTGATATCGTGTTCAACTACTAATTTATATGATTGGCTATCTTTTTCGTAATGAGTTGTGATTAGTTTCTTTAATCCTAAATGGGTGAAGTTGAGAGCAAAGTATTGAAAGAAGTTGCTCTCTTTTGGATCATCGCAGTTACAAAAAACTATTTTGTTTTCAAAATGGTTTTTATAGTGTATCAGCTCTTTTTCTATATCGGAGAGCTGCGTATAGAATTCATCGTTTTTATTCTTCTTGGCAGATGCTAGATTGCTATTCTTTGTCTCTTTGCTCATCTTGGACCTTTGTTTTTTTGTTAATTAGTATTCTAATAACTTTATAATAAAAAAACGCTTAAGTTTAATTTTATTATAAAGTTTGAGAGAGAAATGGAGTGAAATTAACTTTGAAAAAATGGCTGTATGGTTTTTTTAAAGAGTGAGACTTTGAAGATTAATGCTTTGGCGATATTTTGTGAGCAAGACTTGGATTTTAAAAATTTGGATTGGATTTTTATCCCCACTTTTTAGTGGGTGTTCCCGAAGGAGAATTGTAGATTGGCAACGGCTCGAAAGAGAAACCTATTGGTTAATCATAGTCCAGCTGCCGGAAATAGAAAATTTGAAAATTGGTTAGGGGTTAATTACTCCCCTAGCCTTTTGGTGCTCCAAAACTACAACAGATAGTTACTTTTCGCAAAAAGAATTATATCGCATTTTTTTAATAAGGATGTTTTTGTTTCTTAACTTTGGAAAAGTGGTTTTTGGCAATTTTGGCTTTTGCGAAAGATGAACGATAAAGAGTTGAAGAATGAGCTTTGCGAAAGATGAACGATAAAGAGTTGAAGAATGAGCTTTGCGAAAGATGAACGATAAAGAGTTGAAGAATGAGCTTTGCGAAAGATGAACGATAAAGAGTTGAAGAATGAGCTTTGCGAAAGATGAACGACTTGACGAAAGAAAACGGCCGTTAAGAATTTTTTTTGAATTTTGAAATTCATAAAAATAATTTAGGTCGTTATGATTGAGATGTGAACGGCACGCAGGAAAAATCTATAAAAATTGTGTTAACTGTTTTTATAGATTTTGTATGTGAGTTGTGAGCATTTCTAAAACAGTTTGCTTATATTTTCTTTTGAAAATTAGCATAGTGTTTTATGAACGAGGTGTCAAATTGGTACAAATAGCGTAGATATTTGTGTCCACATTTGGCAAACTCGCTCATTTCAAAATACAGCGGAATCTGTGTAATTTAAAATGTCTTGTTTTTGGAGCATTTTTTTTTGCCTTTAAAATTTCTACTTGACAAAAGATGTTTTTTTCTGCTAAACTTTCTTTATAAACTTTAGAAAAGGGAAATTTATGGAGCTCACCTCTGCTGGATTATCAAAAGCTTGGTTCTTGAATGAAATGAGAGAAACCAACACCATTAAAGAGGATAAATTTTTTATCCCGCTTGAATTGGGATGGGGTGGGTTGGTTGAAAAATTTAAAAAAAACATAATCTCTTTCTTGGAAAATGACAAAAGGTCGTTTGAGCAAATAGCAAGCGGACATCACTCGAAGGACGCTTTTTTAAGAGAGATTGAAAGTGGAGTAAGAGGCTGTCTACCGCTTGAGCGCATTATGCTAAGATGTAATGAACTATTTCATGCTAATTATAGCTTACAGGATTATGCGGACATGGCTAAGATATTTGCTGATAGCTACTCTTCATATTTAAAGGTTCACTATTTAGCCTTGCATATTGATTCATTCGTAAAAATTATTAATGAACACCCTAATGCTGAGTCTGAGCAGCTATTTAAAATTTTTCTTTTTGAAATTGAAAATATTGCTTTGGAGCTTGGGATTACGGCGGAAGATTTTGCTTTGTTCATGCGCGATCGACTAAATATTAATCAAAAGGATTTGTGATGTTGTATTCTAATGACAAATTTATTAAGAGAATTGCTGCTTTTGTCGCGCATGAGGTAAGGACTGATCTTGAAGTAGGCGGAATAAAAAGGCCGAAGATTGATTTTTTAGTCTCTATTTCAGAGGCAATTGTTTTACTTCTTGAACATCTTTACCCGCTTTCAGAGCAGATACAGTTGATTAATAATATTGACAAAAGTTTTAGCATTAGTGACACTACTTATTATAGATTTTTAAAAGAACACCTTTTTAATAGCTATGAGTTACATAGAAAAAATAGATTTTTCGCAGCGAAAACGATTGAGATTAAGCGCTTGATTGGGATGTTTCCTAATCAATATGAGCTGCAATATAGTCATCTCTCTTTGAATACAAAAGAGAGCATCACTTTTGCAGATTATTTACATTTTATTAATCACTACTACTCTCCGCAGGCGGAAGCTTTTTTTAATAAAAGAGCACTTAAGTTGCAGCCGACAATCATTAAGGGGGTTGTTCCTAACCCTAATGATGGCGGCGAAACATATCTTAATGTGACGGTTGAGGAGCCTGCGGACAATATCGCGAGCGTTGTGAGCGATATTAAAAAAGAGGTTGTTGCCATAATGCCGGAAATTCAGAAGCCGGCTGAAAAAATTTCCTCAGGAAATTATTCTAAAGTTGGGCAATGGAAAGTCTATGAAAAAAATGAGGACAGATACGCCTTAAAATATACAGATGGTGGCTACTATATAGATTTAATGCCTGACTCTACAGTTGAAGAGCTCCCTAAGCTTTGGGAGATAGTAACGGATCGCAATGAGTTCCCTAGGGAGATTCAGGACGACTTCTCATTTTTATATGGAAAATACAATCGAAAAACGCAGGGATTTGATGAAGACTATATCTATTTTAATCATATAGATTTTGTTCAATATGCAAATCCTAATACCTATGGTCTTGTGGATAGATTGCTTTTCATCACCGCAACTGCATATGATGAGGGTAAGATTGGCTATTTGTTATATAGATACTACAAGGGTAAAATCTATTTTATTGAAAATTTAGTGCTACCAAAGGTTAGTGCAACGCTAACAAGAGCTACTAGACATTGGTATGAGAACAATATTACTGCGGATTTTGGGGAGTTCATGAAAGAGCTTTTGGCTTATAAAAGAAAGTGTGATGAAGAGAAATTGGGGAAAAAATAATGCCCCTATTCTTTGAGCGAGGATAATGTGAAACACGCTCTTTTTATTGAGGTTTTTGTATTTAAAATTTGTGATTGGATTGATGTGTCTGTTAATATATTTTCAAAACAATCAAATATATCTCTCTTTGTATATGTTTCCAGCATAGTGAGCTCCATAAAAATCTGCTTTCTTGCTTAATAATCATGCTGCTCCCCACGAGTCAATTGTTATAAAAAATATAACTTTAAAAAATAATCAAATTGAGGATGGGCAGCATGAGTAGCAGCACTTACAGATGTATTTGTGGTAAACTATTAAATTGGTTGGAAGTCAAATTTTGTAGGAGCCATAAAGATTGGTTTGATGGCAATTTGTATTTTATTTTACTAAGTATTAACTATTTACTTTACTATTGAATAGTGACTTTATACAGGAAATCATCAATAGTTAATTTTTACTATTCAACTATTTATGATTCTATTATTTTTCCCTTATTCCTTTAAAACACAGTTATATTCATCTTCGGCTTTAGCCGAAAAAGGATTATAATCTGAAACAACTATTTTCAAAAAGAAATAGATTGCTACGAGATGCGATACTACTAAAACTACGAAAAGTGAAAGCCTTATTATTCCTATCCAATCTTCATGGATTATCGAGTAGTTTGTTCTTATTAAATCATCTATCACAGTGCCATATTCTAGTATCAGGGATGAAACAAAAAAAAACATAAACAATACAAATATAAGCTTTGAATATTCAAAAACTTTATATAAAGAAATGTAACTCATGTGTTCCCCCTTCTTTAGCACGACACTTTGTTGTTTTACTCAATAACTTTACATTATTCAGCACTTTTTGTATTGTTAATTTCATCTTTTTTCCTTAAAATCTGTTTGGTACAATCAAACCATTCTTACTCATTATGATTTCAACAGTATCAATAATGTCTTTAACTGTTTTTATCTGCTCCCACTCATTATTCATAATAATAAGTCCAAATCTTCCCTCTATTGGTTCTCTTGGTGAGCTTTCCAATTCAAGACTATCAATAAAAGTGGATTCGCTTATATCATTCACCAGAGAAAAACTTTTAAGTTTGTTAATTACTTCATTGGATATTTCATCTCTATTTTCAACTGTAGCAATCCTATTTATTTCGCTTCTAAATGTCATTTTAATTCCTTAGTTTTTAAACGCTTATTTCAGTATCTATTCATCAACTTTTATTAAAGAGCCGTCTTTAAATTCAAGTTTTTCACCGAGTCCATTCGAGTATGTATAAATGCCCCTTTGTTCTTTTGGTATTTCATTGTCAATGATATTCCCAAAAGAGAAAACATAGGTTTGACCATCTTTCTCAAAATTATTATTGTCAAATAGTGTCATGGAAAATTCTTTTTCAACTTCATTTATCCCCACTATTTTACCGCCAAATAGAACTTTTTTATATTTTTCAACACTTGGTTCAGTATATCTTTTATGAGCAAACGCATCTATGCGTTCTGTTCTGCTCAAAAAAACAGTATCCCCAATTTTGTAAATCTTTCCAAAATATGTCTTAAACTCCATTACTTCACTCATGAGCCATTCCTTAAATTTAGTTTTTAAACGCTTATTTCAGTATCTACTTAATTAACTGTATTTTGTATTGTAGCATAAATAGGGTTACAAATGTCAAGTTAATTAAGTCTTTATTACACATATTATATATTTTCCAATAAATCAACAACTTCATACTTCTTTTGTTCTGTTAAGAAGATGTAAATCTCTGACATTTCTACTTTATTATGCCCTAAAAGCTTACTTATTTCTTCAATTCTAACACCTTTGGCATATAAATAAGTGGCATAGCTTCTTCTGAGCGAATGAGGGGTAAGCCCTCTTTTTCCAAATCCACATCCTTTTAACGCTCTAAATACAATATCTTCTACTGTTCTGTGCGAGTATTTTTCACCATCTCTTGTAATAAAAAGAGCATCACATTTTACAGTGGAACTTTGTCTTATTTCTAAAAACGCTTCAAAATCTTCTTTGATGAGTGCATAATTTATATAAGCTACTCTCTCTTTGCTCCCTTTTCCTATAACATCAATTTTGAGATACTTCTTGCCATCTCTTTTTTCAGTATAAACACTTTTTAGAGTTAGATTTACTAATTCTTCTTTTCTAAGTCCACCATAGGAAAGAAATTTTAACATCACGATTGTTTGTTTAATATTTGGATGATTAAATTTTAATGTTTGTACTTTTTTCAGAAAAGTTACAAGCTCGTCAGGTTCTAGGAATGTCTGCTTTGGCGATTTTGTTTTATCAATAGGATTAGTTGCTCTCTTGCCACTTCTTAGGAAGCCAATATTGAATTTGAAATCATCTAAAATATTGCTCTCTATGAATTTAAAAAGACTTCTCATCTGGTCGTAATGAAGTGTTTGAGTTTTTGCTGTATTTTCCGATAAACCAATTTCTATATAGCTATTTATATAATTTGTGTTTAAATTTTTAATGTCTGATATATTTTTGTCTTTTAAAACATACATATAGAGCTTAAAGAGAGGATTTAGGTAATCTGGTAGATTATATAACCCTTTTGTTCTTGCAACTCTCACATGCTCTCGTAGCTCATCCATATTGCTTGAATTTAAAATTTGTTGGTGTATGACTTCTTTATCTAGTTCTCCAACTCTTAGTCTCTTTTTTTGTAGGACTTCTTTTACTTTGACGGTATAGGCTTTTGTAGCTATAAATTCTTTTATCCAAAAGAATAAGTCATCTTTAATGTTGTTAGATTGGTTTAGATTTGTTTTTTTCATCAAAACCCCCTGTATATTTCCTGAATAGTTTTTCAAAAATACCATTTATCTTAGATTCTTTTTCTTTTATTGTGTTAAGTATATTTTTCTCCCATCTTAACTCAAATGGCTCTTTTCCTTTAAAGTTATTAAATTTTTCTAAATAAGAATGAGCAGTAACTAAATCTTCTGCCTCAAAGTCTATGGATATATCTTTTATGATATTAAAATCTGTCCATTCTAAAAAAGGTCTAACTTGTGTTATTTGATAATGAAGTTCTAATCCAAATTTTCTTAGATTTTGAAAATCTACATCAATATTTCTCTCTTCCCCTTCAATTTCTCTTCTATCAAAAAACCTTTTTATGTAAAATAAATTCTTTTGTATCAGATTATGAACTAATAATAACTGTTCTATTCTTAATGAATTGTACCGAGAAGTTGAGTTCAAGTCTATTTCTTTGAAGAGCAACTTATTATTAGCCTCTAAAGAAATATACAATTGATTATAAGATGCTCTTCTATCTTTTTCACTCATTTTATAGATAATATATCCACTAAATAAAGCACCTATTATTGCACCAGCAAAACTACCATCTAAAAAACCATATATTGCCTCTTTCATTTAACTCTCACCATTAAGTTCTCTCTCAAAAGAAGAAAAGCTTTCCCATCTTGGTTTTAAGTTTCCACTCATTAAATCATCCATTTCATTCCAACTAACATCATAAACTGCATCATCACTTATTGAATAAAAATAGCTTCCCTCACCCTCGATTGAAGAAATTTTTAAATACTTCTTTTGAATATCTGGAAACTCATCACACCAATAGCAATCAGAATCATTATCTGCTAATATCTCATCAAGACTATAAACTTCATCGTAGCCCTCTTGCTCATTGTCAAATCCACTATATTTAGAAAAATATTCATAAAATTTTGATTCCTTTTTAATGTTTAGTTTTTCTAATATTATTTTATTATCTAACATCACCCACACCTCCTTTGGCTTTCTCAACATCTTCTGCTCTCTGCTTCCAATGTGTACTTTTTTCATTATTAAAAATTGTTCTATCTACCGACACGGGATTTTCTGGATGTTTATCAGGCGTATATGGATGAACAGCTTTTTGTCCTTTTAATTCATTTTTAATTGAATGAGTGGACTTACTTAATTCAAAGATTGAGCCATTGTTGTTTTGTCTCGAATGATGTAGTTCTACTGTTTCAAGCTTACCATTTTTCTCGATTTTTGGAGACAAGCCTTGCTTCATCCGTTCGAGATTAGTCTCAGGAATTTTACCAAGTTTCTTCGTTTCTCTCTCAATTACTAAATCAGGATTTATCTCTCTTTGATAAACAGTCCTCTCACCATTTGGGGCATGTTTATTTTTTGTAGTAACTTTCTCGAAAGTCCCATTCATACTTTTTTTGGTTTTTTTGAGATTTTTTTTCTCTTTTGTAACCTTATAGGCTTTAACAGCACCAGCGACTACGGCAACTTTGGCGGCATCTTTTAGCCATCCAGCGTTAAGCTGTGTGCTAAAGAGAAGAGAGAACACTAAAAATAAATTTAAAATAAATTTCATGATTATTTGCTCCATAGATTTTTTTGAATTATATCTTTATCTAATAAATCTTCTAATAAATGTTGATTCATTTTATACTGCTTTTTTATTTGGAAACTCTTGACAAATTTCACCACTAAGTAATCTCCCTGCCACTTTTCTCCCACATCTCCAAAAAGTTAAACCCCCATTTATCATAATCCTACTCCTTGTTTATTTTCACATTTAGGCAACCGAAAAACCATCTTCCCACCTTTATAGCTCGCTTCCCAAAATAAGCCCATGAATAAATGATTTTTTTGAATTGCTTGGATTACTCTCTCATTACAACTCCAACCGCCTGTTATAAAAATTATCTCATCATCAGTGGTGTTTATCTTGCCATAGTTTAAGTCATAGCACTCTTTGACAAATTCAATAAAAACACCCCAACCTTTTAGATGATTCCATTCTTTAATAGTGTAAAAAGTGTTATCAGTAATGTCGCCATCTCCATCAAACACTGGCTCATTTACAATTTTTAATTCATCCACAATAGTGCAGAGTGTGTGTGGAATTTCTACTAGAAGACCTTTGATATCTAAACCAACTGTTTTCTCTTCAAAATCACAATTAATTACATCATATATTTTGCCTTCAAACTCAGCTTTCATTCCGCCCGCCCATCTCTGGTTGTCAAATTCAATAAGTGTCATTTTTCTGCTCCTAGTTTATTTTCTATTTTACACTCTATAAACTTCTTTATAGTGTCACAATGGCATCTTTTAGGAGAGCAGTAGCATCCTAGATTAATATTGCCTTGTATGGCTTGTTTGTAAATAATTCTAAGCTCTTTGAGCATGGTTTCGTTTTTAACGACTTCAACTTGCTCGTGAAAGTACGCCTCATACTTTTCACAGACGGAATCCCTTTCGCTTTCGCCGCTCATTTTAAAAGGATTACCAAGAGCCGAGCCTCTGCCGCAGTAGATATGCTTTGGCTCTTTGTGTTTATTCACGACCGTAATCATTCTTGTCCTTTTTGTCTTTGCTTATTTGAGCTTCTAGGTGTATCTTTATACATTCAACTACATAACTAAAAACGCTGTATACAACACCATCGCCGATAATTGCAACGGCATCTTTTTTATTTTCAGGCAAGATGAAATCGTCCGGTAAATCTGCTACCCTAGCAAGCTCTCTCGGGGTTAAGAAATCTTTTCTCCCATTTTTATTAATTAAAAATGAGCTTGTCTGTCTATCATAGTATCTAGTTGTTGGATGTCTAACAGAAATAGAATTTTCATCTATCAAATCCATTTTAAAATTACGACCTTTCCCAACCTGAGTTTTTTCCCAAGCTTCATGCTTACTTAGCTGTTTCCATTCTCTTTCTTCATAAGGAATCTCTAAAATATCTTTTACAGTTTTAGCAGAAAAGGGCTTGATAGGCAAAAAGCTAAAGCCCTCCTTTATAGAAGCTACCATGCAAAATCGTTTTCTGTAAGACAAGGAACCAAAATCTTTAGCGTTTAAGATCTTCTCTGCGATACAATATCCCATCTTTTGTAAGACATTTTTTAATATCAAATACGAATATGAATTTTGATAAGCGGGCACTTCTTCTAAAAGTATCACTGCCGGTCTTATTTTTTCTATTCCTATAAGAGCGTGGGCGGTATTGTCACCCTCTTTTGCGTGTTCGTTTTTTTTACCTGTTTTGTTAATCTCTGTAAAAGGTCTACAACTGGGTGTTAAGTCGACTATCTCGGCATCTTTATATCTATCCCAATCAACATTGGAAATATCACCACACCAAATTTCAGCATCGGGGAAATTAGCTTGATAGTTCGCGAGTTTTTTATCATCATAGTCAATGCCTGCGAGGATATTGAATTTTTTATTATCATAGAAACATTTAGCAAGAGTACCCCCTGAACAAAACATGTCAACAACATCGTAGCTGTCTTTATCGGTTTGAATTTTATCTCTAGCCCTCTTTTGCTCAAGAGCTTCTTTAAGCGGAGTTATCTCAATACTGCTACTGCCTACAATAATCTTAACAAGGCTGATATCGTTAAACGCTTTTTGAATATCTTTGGATTTAATATCAAGCACTTGTCTGCCGTGTCTTGATGTAATTTGCCTTACCCCCTCCACATCTAAAATAACCGTTATCTTATCTTTTATATATTTAATGGTTATCTTTTGTCCGGCAGTAAAACAAGTGTCTTGAAGCCTCTTCGTTTCCAAAGTGATGCGCGGAGTTTCACCTTTGTATAAACCTACTTTTGCTTCATATATTTTTAGGATATTTTTACTTGGCAAGGCTGACATATTTATCTCCAATATTATTTTGCTATCATTATCATACTTTTAAATAGTAAATAAGTCAAGTTAATTAAGTATAATTAACCGTATTTAGAAAATGAAAAAAAAGCCCTAAATAAAAGCCCATAATTTATGGCTAAAATATACTGAAATAGTTTTTTGTTTTTGGAGTTACAAAACCACTAATTTAATGGTTTTGAATATTTGCCAATGATTGACATGAGAGCATCAAAGTCTTTGAGTTTATCTTCAAGCTGTTTGCACTCTAAAAACTTGTTCAAAGTCACTTCACCTAGATGAGGAAGTTTTTTGTGCCAACCTTCTAAAGTGCCTTGTGGGATTGTGGAGAACTCGGCAAACTCTTTGTAGGTCATGCCAAATTCTTGTAGGGTCTGTTTCATTAGGGTTATGGGTTGTTCTGTTTTGCTCATATTATCTCTTTTAAACCAAATATTCCATCACTATATCAACTAAATCATTAATTGTTTTGATGTCCTCATATAATCTTTTATCATCAATTATGACATCCTTATACGCTTCTTCTAGTCTATATTGAAGGATGGCTAGCAACTCAAAATTATCACTAATGTCGGTATTCGAGTCAAAAAACCCTTCAAAATTTTCACTTGCAATATCACAAATAAAGCTATTCACCTCGCTTTGTAATTCATTTTTTGATAAATCGCTCATCTTCTCTTCCTTTATATTTTTTTACTATCATTAATGTGTTCTTTCATCTTTTCACTTCTTTAGTAAAAGTGAAGATTTTTGTGTTAAGTAGAGATTGTAATTCTCAGATTGTAATAATTTTAGCATTTTAATTTTCCCCTTGTACTAATAGATGATAAAGGCTCTCTGATAAAACACTTCTATCAATTTCATTTTCACCAAAAAGTGTATTAACTCTAGGGATATTAATTAAATTCAATATCACCATGTCTTTTATATCTTCAACATCAACTATATCAAGTTCCCAATTTCTTCTAATTTTTTTCTCTTCTTCGATTGTAGGAAAAAACATTTTATCAATTTTGCTTGGATTTAAAAAACTCTGTACAACAAATCTTTGTTGATTCATCTTAGAATAGTTATCATCATTTTCTATTGGTAATTTAACACCTTTTGAAAATTCTATCGTTTTTATCCATTTATCTATATTTTTATTATAAATATCTAAATTAAGATAATTTAATCCATAGCCTCTATATTTTATAATGGCTTTAAAAGCAGTTAAATTTATATCACCCTCTAAAAGCCATCTATATTGGATAAATAATATTTCTTCATCTGTAATAAGTTTTTCCCCTGTTTTTTGCTCGGCTCTAAGTAATTTAATGAGTAATTTTAATCTCACGGATAATTTATATCCGCCTGCCATAACCATACCATAGCGAGGGTTATAAATATCATTATCTTTTTTATAATACTTTTTGCCTAAAGTGTCGTGTTTATAAACATCTCTATGTAATGCCCAAGAAGTTTTTTTTGAAAAAGTACCTTGATATTTCATCATATATTCTCTAAAATCTATGTAGTGTTTATATTCATCACCATGAGCTTTATATAACCCATCCATAGAAGTATCTGTACCAAACAAGCTACATATCCAACAACCAAACCTACTTTTTGCACATCCTACTTTACCATCTTCAACAACTTCTTTCTCTCCACCACCAATAAATGCACATTCATCACCTTTACCACTAGCATCAGAGTATAAATTCCATAATGATAGCTCGTCTAGCCATTCCAAAGAATATTGCATTAAATAATTCCATACATCTTTTGTACTCCATTCTTCGATAGGCAAGAGATTGTTTGAATTTGTATAAGTTTGGTTTACTTTTAAAAAACTCCCTTCTTGTGTTGATTCATTTATCCTTTTTTTTCTTGCCCCACTTTCATCTTTTCTACTCCCCGTTATTGCAATAAAACCATTAACACAAGTTATACTTTTTCTTACCATTCTTTTACAATATTTTACAAAGCTTTTTTCATTCTTCCAATATTCATTATTGCTATCTATTAGATAGCCATTTCTTTCAACGCATTCATCAATATAGATTTTATTTTTAGATTTATTTAAAAAATAATCTCTCGAATCATCTTTTAATATTGCTCTTTTAATTTTTTGACAAGTAAATTTTTCATTATAATTTAAAACATATTTATTGTGTTCTTCATCAACATACTTACCGTTAACAACTTCACATTCAGATAAATATGTTTTCTCTTTTAATTTATTTAAAAAAAATTCACCTTTCTCATCCTCTTTTAAAGTTTTTCTTGCATTATCTATTCCTAATAAAGAACTCATAATCTTTTCGGTTGGCATTATCTTCATTTTTGCAGTACACCAACGGTTATCTTGTCGAGGTAAAGGAATTCCAGCCCCTAAAATCTGTGCAAAAAACCTATTTTGGTAATCAGGAAATATTCTATGAATTTCCACAGGTAAAGAATTATCCTTACAAAATAATTCCAATTTATCAAGATTTGTGTGCATCATTCTTAATACATGTGGCATTTCTACTAAGGTATCAGAAGTGAAGATATACACTTTATTGTTAAAAGGTATGCCTTTGGCTTTTAAAACCATAAGAACCTTTAATACTAAATCAACAACGACACTGCTATCTTTTCCACCACTATATCCAATATAAATCGGTCTATCATCAAGTAGATATATTTTTTTAATATTTACCATTGCACGCAAAAATGCAATTTTTAATACTGTTTTTTTAACATCATAAAGAGCTAGTTGTTGTTGGCACATTTTAAAACTTTTTTATTTAATTCTTCTAACACACCCTCTAATCCTAGGTGAATATGACCACCGTACTTAGTGATATGCTCTTTAATGCTTTGATTCTCATCAAGGTCGCTAATGATTGAAGTAACAATTGAAAGAGATTCAAACATCTCGGCATCTATTAGCTTTTTTGCTAAAGCTTTTAACTCTTTCTTTTTATACTTCTCTGCTCTCATCTTAAACCCCTAAATTAATGTTTCTTATCCGCTATTTTACAGTAATCTAATTGTATTGTCAAGTAAATAGCAGTAATCTAGTTGTAAATCGTAAAATATACAATTAGATTAATGGTTTATGATAATTATAGCCCCTAGAGATACCTAATGAGCTATATATTTATTTTACTGAATGGAGAGGATTTTTGACTTTTTAAATGTACTGAAATAGTTGTATTTATTTATTTGCTACAATTTTTCGCAATTGATTTCATAATCTTTTATACTTTTGTTTTTGTCACTAATCTCTTCATTTTTAAAGTAAAAACATCGTTGATACTTCATGTCTGCGCTGTAATACATCTTCCAAAAAGCATCTGGCACGGCGATTTGGCCATGTCCTATTCGCTTTGGATTGTTTGAGTAAATTACGCCATTTAGAACGCCAATTTTGCCCATTTTGGTAGCTAAAGCTCTTCCAAACCTCTCCACTCCCGCCCAAGCTTTTTTATCTCTATTTACCATGGAGTGCTGAGGAATTATATTGCTCATTACATAAGCAGCTTTCAGACTTCGCTGAGAATAGTCGAGCGATGCGTCTTCGGCTAAGTGCCCTCTATCCATTGAATAACGGTTGTTTGTGTAGTCTGAATGTTTGCTTCTATGTTGGACTGGTATATTTAAGTCTTCATAGAAGCGAGGTCGCTCTTTTATATCACCGCTGTTTACGAGAGAGCCATCAAGGGTGTATGCTACATACTTGGCACCTTTTGTTTTGTAGTCATAGCATGTCTTAAAATAGCCATCATTACTGAGAATTTGATCACATACCTTGTCATTAAAAAATTGGTGCAGAAATGTGTTGTCGGCACCTAAAGATAGTGCTATAAATAGAGATATTAAGGCCTTTATCTTCATTTCACAGTCTCTTCATTTATATGTGGAGCTGCCTTTATCTCTTGCAGAAGTGCTTTTGAGCGCTGTTTTATCAACTCTTCCTTTGTGAAGCTCTTCAGCAGCCAATAAATTTTATATCTCCAATCATCCGGTTTGGATTTTTCCCAGGCAAGGATGGTTGCCGGCGGTATTCCTGTTATTTGTGATATCCCGCGATCAGAAATCGCACCCGTTCTCTTTCCTGCGCCACTTCTATTTGGTGTTTTTATGCCGCTTTTGTTGCCCATTTTTTAGTGTCCTCGTTTTATTTAAGCTATATTTTATTATAAATTTACTAAAATATTTCTTTATAAAAAAGGATTTAATTTGTCAGAAAAAGATATAGGAGAAAAATTCAATATGCACGAGCGCGCACTTCTTAGCTTATCTACCGCTATTAAAGAAGTTAAAGCTAAAAATCAGGACGCAGAAGAGTTTTTAAAGAAACAAAACAAAGATGTTGAATCGCTTATCACGGGTCTTGCTGAGCTAGGAAAAAGCGGCGGCGGTAGCGGGGGGGGTGGTGCTGTTGTTAATCAAGAGGATATTGAATTACTTGTTAAAAAAGTTCTTCTTGAGGACAAAGGACTTCTTGAAACATTTACAAAAATACTTGAAAACATAGCGACTTATAATCACAACAAAGACAAGATAAATGATTATGTTGATAAGAAAAACAGTAAGAAAACAGGCAAAAAACATCCCTATTTTACTATTTTTCTTGCGATTGCCGCCTTTCTTATTGGCGCTGTTTATTTTATGTTCAGCACTTCACCTATGATTAAAATTAACGCAGGCGAAATTTTTTATGAAGTTGGCAAGAAGGTCGAACAAAAAATTAACATACCGGCGGAGTTTGAGATGTACAATGAAGATGCCGACAACTACTATTTTAAAATAGAAAACAAAGAATATTATATTCCTAAGAAAAAATAATGGAAGAGATTGTTGTTCCACCAATGAAGCCGTCGTCTCCAAAAGCCAGCAGTATTGTAAAGTTAAGGATAACTGCGGCAGAAAAGATAAGGCTCTCCCGTTTAGGGGAGAATTTTGGTGGGGTAAGTGAGTTTATCAGGCGTGCCGTGAATCATTTTGCGGGGGCTGGGGTATTTGATAATAAATGTCAACAATCATCAGGAATTCTTCAAAACGGCGTGAGTTGGCACTTGAGTCGAATAGGTAATAACTTAAATCAGCTCGCCTATGTTATAAACAAGGCGAATATTGCTAACAAGGTTAATGATAAATTAGCCAAAGAGATTGTTCGTGAGCTTATGTATTTAAATATACAGGTCAATGAGGCCATTGAGCGAGACTTGGCAGCAAAAAATGATGAACATAAAGATGATGGTGAGAAGTGAATTATACTCTTACGGATGAGCAGCAGGCTATATCAGATTTTGTTCTTGTTATGCTTATGTCACCAAGTATTTCATCCATGGCGATTAAGGCATTTGCGGGATGTGGAAAAAGTTTTATTCTTAAGCATATAGCGATTTTCTATAAAGATAAGCGTTTTTTAGGGCTTGCTTTTGGAAATAAAATAGTTGCTGAAAATAGAGCGGCGTTTCCGAAGCGGAATTCAAAGTGGTTTACGGTCCATGTTTTTGCAAGAACTTATCTTCAAAAGTTTGGTGTTAATTTTGATTTCGCCAACCAAAGAAGTTCTTATAAAGCACTGGAATTAATTGAAATTTTAAATATTAAAGATAGCGGAGATTATATACTAGCTGAATCTATCAGCGAAGTTTTTAAAGTATATTCACAATCATCTCTTAAAGAGATAACGCCAGAAGGAATTCGCAAGGCGGGTAAATCGCAGAAAAATGAAAAAATTATATCTATAAATGATGCGTATTTAGGTGCTGCATGCAAATACGCAATTAGGCTTTGGGAAAAGTTTGAAAAAAGTGAGATAGCCCCTACTTTTGATTTCTATTTGAAATATTTTGAGGTTAAGAGATTTGCTGAAAGGATTACTGAGTTTGATATATTAGAGCTTGATGAAGCGCAGGATAGTAACGCCGTCACCATGAGCATAGCAACTCAACTTCCTACTAAAAACATTTATGTCGGTGACGATCACCAAGGTATATTCGCCTTTCGTGGAACGATAAGCGCTATGAACTATGCGGATAAAGTTTTTTATTTATCTACTACTTTTAGATATATCCCTAAAATCGCAGCCTATGCGAACACTATTTTATCAACTTATAAAAATGAAAAGGTGCCGATTGTCTCGCTTGCAAAAGAAAAAGCCAGCGTTGATGGGATTACGGCTTATTTGAGCAGAAACAATTCAAGCATGATAAGCTTGATTGATGATTTGATGAAAAAAAATATTGCATTTAAAACAGCCAAGGATCCGAAAGAGCTTTTTGAGGCAGCAATTGCCCTATTGGAATATCGAACAGAGAAAAAAGTAACAAATCAAAATTTTCAATATTTAAAAAGGTTTCAAGACTTTGAACAGGCTGAGGAGTATATTGAAGAGACTAATGATAACGAGCTAAAGACTGCGCTCAAGATGCAAAAAATGTATGGCAAGCGACTCTATATCTTGCTTAAAGTTGCAAAAGAGCATTATAGGTCTAAAGATCCTGTTAAAATTGTTTTATCGACTGCTCATAGTTCTAAGGGGCTTGAGTGGGATAAAGTTGAGCTCTTAAATGATTTTCCTGATATCATGAAGCTTATTAAAGATGCTAAAATTAAAAACAGTGTTGAATTGATGAACAGGGCCAATAAAAACGATTTGGTTGCTAGCAATATTATTCAAGAGATTAATCTCTTTTATGTTGCTGTGACGCGGGCTCGATTTAGTATTGATATTGGGAAGGAAGCCGCCGCTTAAGAAAAGACGGCTTTCGGTTTTTCTATTAACTTGTTGCCTTAAGCATATTCACCCCGATAGTTTTTTTAAAAGTGCTATATCTTCTCATAAAATCACGAGAAAATTCTCCCTTTCTTGGATCTGGTGCAGGGAACATATTATATTTTATTATGTCCTCTGTTTTAGCAAGAAGGTACTCTTTTATATCTTCTTCAATTTTTGCTGTTTCTATTTTTTCTTTTAGAGAGGTTCCCTTTTGTGTGTAATTATTGTATATTCTTCTTAATTGTTTTATACTTTATTTGAGATGTTAAAAGAATCGGAACTGATAACGAATCGGCAAGACGAAATGTTTTATACTTTATTTGAGATGTTAAAAGACTTACATCTTTATTTTTATCTCTGTCAGCTCCCAGGTTTTATACTTTATTTGAGATGTTAAAAGAGGTTTTGTTTGTCTGTACTTACTCTTATGTAGCGTTTTATACTTGTCTCCGCATAGCCTTCGCTATGCTGTGCCCTGACGACAGACTAAGGTCTGTCTAGTATTTGAGATGTTAAAAGGTTTTAACTCTTTCGTGCGTTGTAGGTCAAATTTGAGTTTTATACTTTATTTGAGATGTTAAAAGATAAGTTCTTTTTTTTGTCTGTTAACAAAAAAATCGTTTTATACTTTATTTGAGATGTTAAAAGAGTGTTTTTTGTAAAAGCTCGATTTGTTTTAAGTTAGTTTTATACTTGTCTCCGCATAGCCTTCGCTATGCTGTGCCCTGACGACAGACTAAGGTCTGTCTAGTATTTGAAATGTTAAAAGATAGTAGAATAGAGATTAGCAGCACTCATTGACTGTTTTATACTTGTCTCCGCACGGCGTAAGCCGATGCTGTGCCCTAACGACACCCTCTAACGGGGATGTCTAGTACACCCCAAGGGTGCTTACTCTGGGCGTTTGAAATGTTAAAATGTTATCCACTTGACAAAAACATTGCAAAGAGAGTACAATATTTAAAATAAAATGCAAGGTTATTGTTATGAAGCAAAGTGAGTTTGATAAAAAAATTTTACAATTAAAACCTTATAGAGTTTATAAATATTCGGATTTTAATGATTTAGAGCGGGGTTCTTTTTCTGTGCTTTTAAATAGAGCGGAAAAGAAAGGGCTTATTATTAAAATTGGCAAAGGAAGTTTTTACAGAAGACATAAGAATGATATGCCATGTTTTGGTGGGAGGGTTGTTCTGGAGCGAAAGAATATGCCCTCCGGAAAATACGAACTAAGAAGAGGAAAAGTCAAGGCGATAAATTATCCAATAGTTGCAAATCTATTTTGGAGTAACAAACATCAAGAAATTCCTCTTGATAATTTTATTTCTAGGATTATTGATGAAGATGCTATATGTTATTTTGGCTTTTTGCAAAAAAAATTTGGAGACAGAAAGGTTATTGACATTTATCTAAAAAATTTTAAATCAAAAGGGAAATTAAAAGAGCTTTTTGAGGAGTTTTTCTATGTATAGTTTTAATCTTACTAATGTTATGCGGCCATCTACTAAAGAGCTTTTTTTAAAGCTTAATTCTGTTAAAGAAATTTCTGATTGGGTTTTGGTCGGCGGGACTGCCTTGGCTCTTTATCTAAACCATAGAATCTCGGAAGATCTTGATTTTTTTACAAATGCGCAAAATATCAACAGCAAGATAGAAAAAAACATTGATAAAATCATTACAGATATTAAAGAAGCGGGTGGTTTTGTTGAGTTGATGCAAAATGATGAGCAGCAGCGAGACTATATAATAAATGGTGTAAAAGTTACTTTTCATACAACATCTCTTATCAACTTAAATATTCCATTGTGTAAAAATAAATATGAACACGGCTCAATTAATATTGCGGCGCAGGAGGTTTTGGCAGCCATGAAAATGCAAACAATTATAAAACATAGAATCAAGAGCAGAGATTTTTATGATGTTTATAAGTTGATGCAAACAAACTGCTATTCTTTTGCGTCACTACTCTTGAATATGAAAAAATATTACTCAAAAGAAACTTTTTCTGAAAAAAACATTGAAATGCGTTTTTTAAAAGCACCCCTGAACGCTAACGATGAGGGGCTAGACAGTGTTGTTAAAGAGGATGTTACCGACTTTAAGCAATTAAGAACTTTTTTTAAAAATATCATTATTAATATTACCAAACAAGATTCTGCCATGCTAGAGGAGTTTGAAAAAAACGACGCATCAAGTAATTTTTGGGGTGTTTTAAATCACCGCTTTGGGCTTGATTTGTCTCCTCTAGCAGTTCATCTGGCAAAAACATCAGAGTTTGGCGCCCTTGATAAGCTTTTAAGCATCGGGGTTGATGCAAGCTGCGAAGAAAAAAACCTCTCTGATAAGAGCGCTTTTCATTATCTGGTTGAAGTGCAGAACTATGATCTTTTTAAAAAGGCACTCAAGGTGTCAAAAAAAGCTCCAGATGATTTAAAAAAATTCATTGCAACTTATCATGTTAGCACGGAATTTCAAGAAGCTCTTTTGTATGAAAAATTTGTCAATCGGGCTATTAGACATTTAGACAGCTATGAAAAAATAGCGGTTTTCTCTTTAAATAACAATATAGACTTGGCAGCATTAATTGAAAACGCACACATTAAAAAGCAGCTTTTAAAATCCTATGATTCCGCAATTTCATCTATAGAAATATTTCCTGATATTGGCAAGATGAGTGATGAGGAGCGGGGTGATGAGATTAAAAGGCTTGTTGGCGCTGAAAAAGAGAAGGTTTGTAGCGCAGGGTAGAATTATCAAAGAGGGATTTTACTCCCCCTTTGCGGCTTTGTAGGATTTACTTAGTTCGGACAGTAGTTGATCAAATGATAAAAATGGTTCGGCGGCTATAATTAATTGCATTACGACATTATCTTCTTTGCCGTTCCAAATTTTAATATATGTTCCCTCTTTATATCCGTTGTCCTGTCTAAATTTATTAAGGGCGTTTTTGCCGATATATTGAGCGTGTAGCTCATCTAGGCTTAGTCCTGTAAGGGCGCATGTTTCAAAAAAGAGGCGACTTAGAACATTTAGGTTTGCCAATGGTGCGGTAGCCTCATTTATGATTTTCTCCATCACCGCAAGAATTTTTTCCTGCTCTTTGGTCTCTTGAGTTTGGGCGTATGTGTTGAAGACGATATGTTTATAGAAACTCTCGATACCGCTGTAACTCTCTGTCCTTATTATCTCGCTCATTAAGAAATGCCAGATATCTACAAGTTCGATTTTTGCATTATCCCAATCAGTCTCTCCCTCGATATTCTTCCAATGCTTCCATGGGAAGCTCCCGATGAATTCTGCTCCCTCAAGATGGATACATCTTTTCCAATTGATTTTCTTCCCGTGTTTTGTGGTTCCGTGTATCCACTCCGGACCGTTTGTCTCATCGTTTAATTTTTGTTGAAGTTCAAACATCTCTTCTATTTTCTTTATGTTCTTTGCGTGCATTCTTAATCCTTTAATGTACTTCTCTAAAATTGGCTTGTCTAGCCGCCTCAATTGTGTTTGTAACTCCCTGCTTTGCGAATTGAATTTGTGGTTTTTGCAGCAATAATACCTTTTTTAAAGTCTCTTCGTTGCAGTAGAGCTCCCCGTCGATTTTTTCACAAAAAAGTAAAAGATTACCCATAAACTCTTTGACCTCTCCGCTGGCGTACTTGCCGTATTTTTCCATAATGGAGTTGTCGAGCTTTGGTATCTCATCCATAACATAGATTGAGTTTGAGTGATTAAAGACATCCTCACCGGTTATGCCTTTTACTTTCATCTTTTTTATATAGTAATCGCACACATTTATGAAATTCTGTTTCAGCGGGTAATTAACAAAATATTTCAGTCCAAATCTATTGATAAATTCCGGGTTTTTATTAAGCAGGTCTGTTATATTATTGGCTGTAGCTATAACAAAGTTGCTTTTTATATTAAATCCGCTGTCACTATTAAAGTTGTTGAAAATAGTCAGCAGTTTTCCAATCATAACACGCGCCATCGCGGCACCGCTGCTTGGATCTGCAACTTTTTCTATCTCATCTATGAGTAGAACATAATCATCAAGTGATGTAAGATAGTAGAAAAAATCATCTAGTTTCTTGGATGGGTTCGCGTCACACATGATAACGCCTAGATCTAGCAATATTAATTTATATTCTAATTCCCCGGCGAGACATTCGGCAAAATAGGATTTCCCCGAACGGGATACCCCTAAAAACATTGAGAGATTTTTTTGGATAAGTCCCTCTTTAATATACTCTTTGGTTCTTAACATATCTGATTTTGGGATTTCAAAACCGCCTAAATCTTTAAATTTAACTTTAGGCTCGGAGACTATAAGTCCGAACTTGTTATATAGTTCTGAGTTTATGTCTTCATTAAATAGCTCTTGCTGTGTTGTTTTAACTCCTCCCATTCTCGTCTTTGGCAGCTCTTTAACAACTAACAGAGAGTTATTCGAAAAGAGGCGTTCCGGCGAGATAAACGCTACTGTTTCATTCGCAAGATTCTTTTTGATAACTTCAATATTCGGAAATGCTATAATTTGGGTAATTTTATCTAAATATTTTGGATATCCTAGCTGCTTTTTAACGGCTTCTATATCCCCCTCCTCTATGGTTTTGTAGTACCATGAGTCATCTGCTTTTAACTGTAAATATGCCATGCTTCTTGCCCTCTTCTATTGAAAATCCGATAGATATTCTATCAGCTCCTCTTTAATTCTCTCCTTATCTTCTTCCGCTGTCTGTGCCAAATTTTTAATAGTATCTATTAGATAAACAAGGTCGATTTTTGACTTTGGTTTTTTTGCTTGGCTCCCCGGCGTTGATGGGGCTTGCTCATTATTTGTCTCTGTGCTTTCCCCCCATGGGCTTTGCCCTCCATCATCGTCCCCTGCCTCGTTCTCTTCTGCACCCTCTTCTTCCTCATCAAAGGATTTTACTTTTTTAGGGGGTATAGATGCGGGCTCCCTCACCTCCGCCTCTTGCGGGGCCTCCGTTTGTTTTTTTGTTTTTTCTACTATCTCGCTAGGTGTCTGCTCTTTTAGGCTTGTGATTTTTTCTTTAACACTTAGGTCACTTTTTGCTATGTAATAGAGTGCACTTAGAGAGTTATACTCTTTTTTAAATACCTCCTCTTGCACTTCGGGCTCTAGTGTCGCAATTTTGAAATATTTCGTCACCGTCCCGCTGGAGTGTATGCCAAAGTGCTCTTTTGCTATCTCTGCGTATTGGTTTTGTTTTAGTGAGGGATCCTCTTTTTTTAAGAGATCAAAATGCTGTTTGATGGCGATCGCAGTATCAAGGACAAACGGGTTTTCTCGTGCCATGTTCTCGGCGATGCTCATCCCCGCTATATCGGAAATATTATTTACCGTCTGCATAAAGCATGGGATTTTTAGATATTGCATCTCAAGAGTCTCTAGCTCTTTTGTTTTTTCAATTTTATTTAGAATCTTAAACGCTTCGAGGCGCTTTTGCCCCGCAATCAAAACATAGCCCTCTTCCTGCTTGGTAACGGCAATTGGTGTTAATATCCCCTCTTTTTCGATACTCTTTGAAAAATCTTCGATCTCGCCCTTTCTAAAATGTTTTCTCGGCTGAAATGGATTTGGCTTGATATCATGAATATTTATGTACTCTAAGAGATTTTTGTTTTTTTGAATGGTGAACATTCCTCTCTTTTCCGGCTCAGAATTTCCTGAGGAAATTTTTTCCTCCGTGGAAACATCATCCTTTAATTTGGATAATATCGCCTTTTCTTTAAGTGTTAATCTCTCTTGTGATTCAAGAGCTTGAATTTGTTCTTGTTTTGTCATTGTATTATCCTTCTCTTGTGATTAAATCAATTGCGTAGTCGCCAAGCTCACTTATTGTATCTAGCGCCGCCGTTCTTTTTTTCGGGTAGCTGATGAGTGGTTTGCACTCTGTTTCAGCAGCGCCGAAGAGCTCGTTTTCTGGAATTGAATAGACATTCAGGTCCGTCTTTGTTTTTAGACGCTTGTGAAATTTTTTCCAAGCTTTTTTTGAGTTTGAACTCTTGTCCGCCGATGTTCTTGAGAGTATAAGTGAATCTATCTTTATATCCAACCCCCACTCTATCGCGTCACCTTGAAAATAGTTAATCTCATCAATAATATGCTTTAACGACTGTAAGCTCTTTTTGTGTGGTGTTGAGACTAAAGAGATGTAGTCGCTTGCAAAAAATGAGAGTTCTATTGAAAGCATGTTCGACGGTGAAGTATCTATGAGAATAAAATCATACTCCTCTTTTGCCTGCTTTAATATTTTCTTTAGCAAAATAGAGACATTCGGGATACTTCTCGCCGTTTCAAGCCCTCTTCCCAACTTCCATTCAGACGGAAGAATATCAAGTGTTTTGCCTTCAAGACCGAAGTTTATCGTTTGTGTTACTTTTTTTACTAATGCAAAATCAACTTCGCGTTTATTTTCAGAGTAATCCTGCATTATCGTCAATATTGATTTTCCTGCTGATTTTTCTTTTGATATCATATCTAGTATCGTGTCTATCTCTTCATCACTTAAGAGATCAATATCCTCTTTTACTTCAAACTCCACATCCGTGTCAAAATAGGTTGAGAGTTGGTTTTGCATATCCATATCAACTAAAAGAACTTTTTGATTAAGCGCGGCTAGGATTGCACCAAGGTTGGCAACTGTCGTTGTTTTGCTTACTCCTCCTTTTAGGTTGTTAAACGCTATTGTTAAGCATTTATTTGATGCCTTTTTATAGATTGGTAAGGTTTTTAGCTCATCTTTTTTGTTTGATTGAACGAGACTTTTGATTGAATCAAAATCTCCGTTAGTTAATTTTGCAATTCTGCTGTTTACAAAATCCAAATAGTTGGTTCCGGTTACATAGGTGTGTTTTTTACTCCCCTTTATTGTAAACACGGGAAGCACGGCCGCCAATTCAGTTGCAATTGTGCGGCTTATTCCTAGATGTTCCGCGATTTCATCTGCGGTTATTAATACTTTTGCTTTACTCATTTTCTTTCTCCTTTTCAGTTTGATTAATATATTTTTCACACACTGTTCTAATATCTATTAGAAACCCATCAGAACCTCTTATACTTTTTGCCCAATCATTAAGCGCTTCTTGTCGCGTCAAGTGTTGACTCCTTTTTTATGAAATTTAATTTTCTTCTCTGCACCCCAGTAAATTTTGCTATTTCATCGAGTAAAAAATCAGTGACTAAGTAGCTGTTTTGCTCGATTTCAAGGGGAATATCCTCTTCCATTCCTCTGGCAAATGCCGTTACTTGCTTTTCCCTTACATTAGCGTATTTACTAACAACTTCACTGTAGAGAGAGTAGATATTTATAGTTGTTGCTACTGCCTCTATTGTAAGTTTGTGTTTAACAAAATGGCCTATTGAAATTTGCCATGCTTTGTCTGCATATGAAACGGCTTTCAGAAACTCTCTTTTGTTGCTACGACTGCGTGCATACATAAATTTTTTTATTCTTGCGCGCAATGTATTGATTGCCTCTGTCCTCTCTTTTGCGATTTGGTGGTCATACATAGAGAGGATGCTTCCTATTATTGACGCGATGATAATCGCGTTTTGCAAAGGGGTGGTTTTTATCTTGAATATAAAACCGTCATTTCCCTCTCGGCGAATTTGAGTTAACATTACTTGGAGTGAAAATATATCTTCCGCCATAAACCCTTTAGTTTTTGTTATTAAGATCCACATTTCAAGCCCTCTCAATCTAATGTTACCGGCTCACTCGTATGATCCGCCATTGCCTCTCGTCTATTGAGCTCTCTTATTCTACCTTTAGTTAGTTCTGCCGCGTAGTGTTTTGTGGCGGCGTCTAATTGGGAGCAGATAATAGTTGCGAGAAATGTTTCGGCTTCACATACTCCCATTTCCTTGATTTCGCCCAATTTTTTTTCTAGCCGTGGGTTAAGATTGATGTTTTTCATATTTTTATAAGGTATTTTTGTGCTCATGTTCCACTTACCCTACCCTGTAATTAAAATCATTACGACTAGAGCCGTTGTACCCAGAAAAGCGCTCAAGTAGCGACAAAATAGAAAAAACTTATCTGCGTTCTCAACTTTGTCACTTAGCTTTGTGACATAGAGAATTGAAATAAAAAATATCCAAAGGAGCCCCATAAGTATGTTTTGGGTAGCTGCTGTTAATATTACAGGGATTACTACTGCATTTAAAGCCGCTTTTTTCTCTGCTGTTGAGAATGTGTTTTCGTCTATTCCAAACTCTTTTTTAATTATTGAATACATTATTTTATCTCCTGTGTGATACTTGAAATAACCACAATGTTAATTTTTGATACAGCACCATAAACAAGAGCTCCAGCAGCGATAGCTATTGTTGTCGCATATAGCGTCACATAGAGGCTGGCGTTTTGCCCCCTAGCCTCTTTAAAATAATATGCAGCAATAATATTTGCTGTTGCAAGAAACCCTAAACTTGGTAGTAAAGAAAATAAACTAGCCATCTTTTTTCCTTTTTATGATATAATTCCCGTATGGAATTACACTTTGATATTTATGTACTTATTTTTGTTTTATTCGTAGGATTTGTCTTTATTAAAAGAGGGCACCCTCAAATTAAGAAGTTTATCGACTTTGTGAGTTGATTAATTTCTTATCGTCATTATGCGTTAACCTCACTTAATTTCAGCTTAATCCATTATAAATTTATTATATTATGCTATAATTGTATTAATATTAATATAATTGAGGTAATTAATGGGTAATTTAACAATTTCTCAGAAGATAGCATTTTTTTGGTACAGGGTTTTTGACTCTTCAGGTTTTCTTTTTAATATGCTAAAAGATATAGGTAAACCTTTTAGATTTTTGTTCTATATCTCGTTCCCCCTCTTTTTTTTCGCTTTTCTTTTTTCGCTTTTCTTGGCAATCAAATCTCTTTATCCAAATATGGCATCCTCTACTATTTTAATTTCCTCAGGAAATTTTTTTATAGGCGTGGCTCTGCTCCCTACCCTCTTTTTAGTGTTGTATGAATCTCTTTATAATAGTGATATGACAAACTTAAGAAAAGAGCTTTTAAAATATAAAGCGGCTAAAAAAGAGCGTTGGCGCTTAAGAAATATGGGCTTTGCCGTACGCGGGGTAATTTATATTACTTCTTGGTTTATAGGGCTGCAAATTCTTTATCATATGTTTTTAAGTTTTTTTATCTCTGATATGAAAAACATTATATATAGTAATGACCACATCTCTTTTGTGTTTACTGATGCCGCGGAGCAGGAACAATTTACTAGATTTTTTAATGATACACTTGTAACATGGAATATTTGGTATGGTGTTGCTTTTATTATATTAGTTGCTGGCATGGAGTTTTCTGTTAGAAAAAAGATAAAAGCGGCTCTTAGCACGGAGTGTTAAAATGATAATAAATGTAAGAGCAAGTTCTAGTGTTGATTTTGGGAAATATTTGACCGACCGTGAACAAAGTGCTTTCACTATTATTGAGGGAAATGCACAGCGGATTGACTCTATCGCCGAAGCTATGCTTCTAGCTAATCCAAAGAAAAAGATATCACACTACTCTTATGTTCTTTCGTTTAAGGAAAAAAATCTCACCAAAGATGAGATAATGGATTATTATTTCCAATTCAGAGAGATGATGTTTAAAAACTATAACTCTAATGAGTTGGAGATGTTAAGTGTTATCCATTGGGATGATAATAAACCACACATTCACTGCACTGTTATAAACGGCTCTCAGCTTGATAGCGAAAGAGATTTGAGACTTTATCGTGGATATGCTGATTTCCCACGCATTGAGGCGGTTCAAGAGAAGATAAACTACGAAAACAACTTGTCTAGCCCGTTTGATAATTATAATCTTCTCTCTTTGACTAAAGAGCAGAAGCGAAGGGATTGGTTGGTTAAAAAAGGGAATAGTTATTTTCCCGTCTATGACGATACTGTTTTTAGAGAGGTCGAGAAATCTATAAAAGAGGCGAAGAGTTTTAGTGGGTTTTTGGAGTCTCTTGAAAAAAAACTTGGTAAAGTCTCTGTTTTTAATGCAAATAAATTTAATAATGGCGGGTTTGGCAAGAATACGCTTTTAAAAGAGTGCACTCTTGTTCTTGATGATAAGATTATGGAGAGTGGCGGAAAATTTATCTTCACCTCTAAACTTTTTGATAAAACATGGTTTACAAAAAATTTAGCAAAAATTCAGAGTGCTCTTGAGAGAACAACACTTGAAAATATTAAGTTTGCGACTTCTAAGAAGAGCCTCGCGCAATATAACAAAATGTATGATGAGACTACTAAAAAGCATGCAGAGCACCTGTTTGAGCGAAATGTTGGTGATAAATTTGTTTCTAAAAATCTAAACTCCATTTTGAATGATAATTTACAGGCAATAATAAATATTGATATTAAAAGAACAACACGAGATGTTGTAGAGGCGAGTGTTGAGCGCTATCTTGATAATTGCAACGGAACATTTCTAAAGAAGTTTGTTGAGGAGATTCCTTTTGAATATGAGGTAAAAAAAGATTCTGTTAGATATTTTAAAGAGAATAACTTTTTTGAGATATATAATGAAAAATTGGTTCAATATTACAAAGAGGTGCTGCCGCTTCGGCAAGAGGAAAAAATTTCCTCAGGAAATTTATCCGGTTCCGAACCCTTTTCAAAAGATTATGAGATAAACGATTTTGATGAGAAAGAGTTTTTAGCTCTTTTGTTGCAGATTAAATCAAATAAAAACAAGGCTAAGATCCGTCTTCTCCTTGAAAAGCTTTTGTATGAAACGAAAGTTTTAAACAAAAAAGAGCTCGAGGCTATTTTAGCTAAATATGGCCTGTCTATTCTGAGAGCCGGGGTTGATGAAAAAAAAGGCGGTTATCTTACTATTGGAAATAAATCCGGCAAAGTAAGTCTTTATAATGATTTTTTTTATTCATTAAGTGCTAAAGAAAAATTTCCTGAGGAAATTATTTATAAAAGTGAAAGGGATTTGGAGATTGCTAAGAGTTTGCTAAAAAACACTCTTAGTTCTTATGTTAAAAGTGTCTATTTAGATGTTGTTGACAAAGAGTCCAAAAAATTCGTGAACTGTGTGAACGATTACAGGCTTTTAAATGTTCCTGAGCTTGGGGATGGCTTTATTCAGAGCAACGGCTTTATTTATAGCCGTGAGCTGCTTGAATATAAGCAGCATGCAGTAAACAACTACGAGATTGTTAATGATTATAAAAATGGGTCCTTGGAAGTGAAAAAGAGTCTTAATAAGTTTCAAACAGGCAAGAATCTTGCCGACATGTATCATCTGCGCGGTGAGATTGACATCTATGTTGACGGTGAGAAGTTTGATGGGGATTTATTAAAAGGTTTTATTGCTAGAACCAAAGAGATGGATTATAATCTCACTCTTTGGGATAGTAATAATAATTATCTCTATGGAACATCTATGATTTTTGACAATAGCTCTCCAGAGAAGAGCGCAAAAGCGCAGAGAGCAGCGGCGGTAGAGACAGTGAGAAGTGTTGAGACCGAATTTAAAGATGCTCTTAATGAAGTTGGTGGAGCGGGCGGCGTTTTGGCGATTATCCGCTCCCTTGATGCTTTAGATATGAACAGCAAAGCAGGTGTCGCTGAGTTTAGAAGAATTATTTCAGATATGAATAAAAACGACGCACATCTTTTTAATGCCGTTTGTACGAATATGGGGGTTGAGATACTTAAGTCCGGCTCTGATAAAGAGAAGGGGGATTATACTACATTCTTGTATAGAGAGAAGAAGGTAGCCGTTTATGATGGTAAGCTCGCTGAAAATGCTATTGTAAGTGGAATTGTTTCGAGAGAGGTGCTTGTATAGAAATTTCCTCAGGAAATTTATTTAATTAGTGTTTTTCTCTTGACATTAATCCGACTATCGGATATACTTGTGGATATTAAAAACAAAAAGGATAAACAAAATGAGTAAGCTGACTTTTACACCAAATACCGATAATATATTTGAATTCGGTTTTATGGATGATTTTACGACCGTTGCTATTTTAAAAGAAAATGGTGAAGATATATCAAAGATAGAATATCAAGATGAAGATAACTTTTATTGTTTTAGTGAGCAAAAAGTGTATTCAAATGAAGAATTATATAAAAAATTTAATATTGAAGTTTTAAACTGTAGTGATGATGAAATAAAAGATAGAGAGGTTGACGATATTAGCGGGGAGGCGGCGAATGCTGCTGAAATGAAAGCCGCGGCGAGCGGAAACCCTTTAGTTATGGACATTTGATATGAATTATATAGGTTCAAAGCTCAAACTCTCTTCTTGGATAAAAGAAGAAGTTGAAAAAGTAGTATCTCCGGATTTATCAGATAAGATTTTCTGTGATATTTTTGCAGGAACCGGCATAATCGGGCGAACTTTTAAGCCGCATGTCAAAAAAGTTATAAGCAATGATTTGGAAGATTACAGTTTTGTTTTAAATAAAAATTACATCGTAAACTCTACATGTATGGAAGATAAAGAGAGATATATTAAAGAGTTAGATGCGCTGCCTTTATGCGAAAATGGCTTTATTTATCAAAATTATTGCATGGGAAGCGGAAGCGAGAGGCAATACTTTAGTGATGAAAACGGTAAAAAAATCGACACTATTAGATTGAAGATAGGAATTTGGTATAAAATCAAAAAGATAGACGATAGCATGTACTATTTTTTATTGGCTTCACTTTTGGAGAGTGCCGATAAAGTTGCAAATACTGCTTCCGTTTATGGTGCGTATCTGAAACATCTAAAAAAATCTGCCCAAAAGAAGTTGGTTTTGGAAAGTGCGCATTTTGGGTTGAGTCAAGGTTTGCATGAGGTACATAAAGAAGATAGCAATGAGCTAATCAAAAAAATAAAAGGTGATATTTTGTATCTTGACCCACCTTATAACCAAAGACAGTACGGCGCGAATTATCATCTTTTAAATACGATAGCATTATATGATGAGTTTGTTCCAAATGGAAAGACAGGTATGCGTGAGTATAACCGTTCCGCTTATTGCAAAAAACAAGAGGTTCATAAAAGTTTTGAAGATCTCATAAAAAATGCAAACTTCAAATACATTTTCTTAAGCTACAACAATGAAGGCATTATGAGTGAAGATGATGTAAAAAATATCATGTCAAAATATGGAAAATATGATTTGAAAACGAAAGAATACCAAAGGTTTAAAGCAGATAAAACAGAAAATAGAAATCATAAGGCAAATTTAACTTATGAGTATCTGCATATACTACAAAAGGGAAGTGCTTACTTAATTTCCTGAGGAAATTTATTTATTTACTCTTTTCCTCTTGACATTAATCCGACTATCGGATATAATGGTGGAATAATTAAAGAAATAAGGAGCTAAGATGAATATCAAAGCAAGTGAATTAAAAGAATTGGCGGGCGGAGCCGGCTTTAGAAACTGTTCCCCTTTAGAGGTTGGAGACTTTACTTTTTTTGTTTATGCAGATGAAGATGTGAATGCTCCGTTTGGAAAGGGTAAGCTGTTAGTTCACTTGTGTGAAGCAGACAGCCCCTTTGAAAACACAATTGATTTTACAAAACAGAGCGTTGACACCGATGGAATGAAAAGGCACATTATTAAAGAGCTGAAAAAAATTAAAAATCAAATAGAAAAACTACTGAAACAGGAGGTTTAATGATGATAAATATAGCATGCCGAGAGGAACACTATCACGCAGCATTAAAAATGCTAGGCATAATAGAAGAAGAATTTAAAATAGGTTATAAAAAAGCCGTTGGCAGTAAGGGTTTGAAATGATTAATACTTTGTCTAAACTTTTGGGTAATTCACCCAAAAGTATCTCGAATTGGAAAAAAGAAAATAGACCTATAATTTCCCTTTTATATAAGTATTTTATAAAAGAAGATCTTGAGGAGTTTTTGGAAACTGGAAAAATTAAGAAACTTGAATTAATAAAAGATAAAACAGTAGATGAGATTGAGGAGTGTTTTAGAAATAAACACAACGAGGCTGTTTTGGCTCAGATTGATGAGCTTAAAAAGCGGTTGAAGTGAGGGCGGGGGAGTTGTCTCATGAACTATAAAGAACTTATGGGTAAAATATTTGACTTTTATCCTAGTACATTTTATACTTGGAAAAAACAAGGGCGCCCGATTATCGCCCTGCTTGAAAAATATTTTTCTAAAGAAGATCTTGAAGAGTTTTTAGATGCTGGGTCTATTTCTAAAATGGAGTATGTCTCTAAAGATTACAGCTCTGTTGAACTTGAGTTTTTGGCTAAAAATTCGGATGCGGTTAAGATGTATATTAAGTCGGTAGAGGGGCTGAAGTGAGGAAAAAGAGTGTCGGAAGACCTAGAGAGGTTAAGATGTCGCAAGAAGAGATGAAATCTTTACTTGGTGTGGCTAAAGCGACTTTTAGCGATTGGAAAAAGAGGGATAATCCTAAGCATAATCTTTATCTTTTTTTACGGGCGTTTGAGTTTAATGAAGTTAAAAGCGTTGTTGAGGCGGAAGCGGCGAAGGAGCGGTAGGGTGCTTGGCTTTATTTAAGCTATAATTTATTATAAACCTATTATAATTTATCAATCCTTCACTATATGATTATATGTGTAGTAAGGTACTTTTCTAAAAGGAATAAAATGAAAAGAATTTTAATCACAAGTGTTATAGGTGTTTTAGTTGCAGCAACTTCGGTATCTGCTAGTTCTTACTCAAAACCAAATATTTCTAGCAAGAGTGTTAAGGCAGAAAAAAGTAACGCCGCGGCAAAACGAGCAAGTGCAAAAGCTCAGCGCGTAAATAAAAGATAGCGCTGGTTATAACACGATAGGTTTCTTACCTGGCAGTGTTATAACAAAGTGTTTTTTTGGTTTCGAAGATTATTGAATATCTTTTTGCCTCAATAAACTTTTCAACATAAACTCAATTGCCCATATTAATTAGCACCCAATAAAATAACAGCTCTAATAGTTTAATATACACTCCATTAATCAGCTACTCTATTTTTAACTACTATACACTAATATTTCACTCTGCTTTTTAACCCTTGATGTGCTACTTTTAATAAACATATATGTTTTGGCTATGAAGGATGAGTATTAAAATAAGCCTTTAAAACCCATTATAATGACCATATTGGCTCGATAGAGCGTTTGGATGAGCATAGATTCGTTTTTAGATAAAATGAGCTTGTAGGCAATCTAATGATTTTTTTCGGACGAGTTTGGGTTTAATAAATTTCCTCAGGAAATTTTTTGGGAAGAGCAGGGGGGGAGATTAAAACTCAATCCCCTCTCTCTTTAGCTCAAGCTTTAATTGCATCTCTTGGATGCTCAACTCTTTTGCCCTGTTTTGCTCTTTTAGAACTTCTATTTGGTCGGGTTCCGTTTCCCTTGAAATTGCGGCGCTCTCACCATTCTTAGCTTTGTTCTGCTCCTGTTCCGGTAGCTTAGATATTGTAATATCTTGGTGTACAGTTCCTCTTTTATCCGTGTACTCTTTCGCATCTACAATCTCATGTTCATCCATTCCAATTTCACCCTCATACTGGGCTGTAAGCTGTCTTGTCTCTTGCATCTCAAGAGTTTGAAAGTCGAAGTCATAAGCTACTACCTGTCTCATTTTATAGATATTTTCCCAATTTCCTTTTCCAAAGAGGTGCGGGTTGAGATAAGTTTGGTTCTCTTTTACAATTCCTTTGATAAGCACTCTGCGATCAAGGAGTGCTTTTAGGGCCTTGTGAATGTAACTGATACCTACATTTAGCTCCGACGACATGTCTTTTTTTGTGTCAGCCGAAAGAAAAACAACATTTTCAACGCCTACATAATGTTGTAAAATTTGGGATAAAACAGCTTTTTCGTTTGATTGCAGTTTCTCGATAAAAGCTACATGCTCTGTAAAGAGCATAATAAAATCGGGGGTTCTCTCGACTTTTATTATTTTCCGGTTATGAGTGTTAAGAACCTCACCCGTAACATTGTCTTTTGTACTAAGGACCTCTTGGTACAGAATGTTTCTTTTATTTGGTTGGCTTGCCATTTTCTCCCTTTTTCGGATATTTCTATCCGCGTTTGAAATTTTTTTCTTTTTAAAATCGGATAATTATATCTTCTTTAAAGGCTCAAATCATACAATTTGAATTATTAATCGCTCCTTAATCGGATGAGATTATCCGATTTTGATACACTTTATTTTTTAAATGTGGATAATCTCATCCGAAAATGTGGCTCACTTAGCCACTAAAGTGGATGTAATGACCACTAAAGTGGCTATTTTGACCACTTCACAAACCTCTACAAAGCCATATATTTTGGGGTTTGCTCGTGATTTTTCGGAAGAGCTTCTATATTATATTAATAGGAACTCTTTTGACGCTTTAATATGTCACTATCTAGTAAGAGCTTTGCTCTCTTAATTTACATATCCTTTTTATTGCTTCGCTACCAAAAAGATATGGACTTTTTTTATTTCATCCCCCTAAAGGGGACAAAAAAAGTTTTTATTTTATTTTTTTTACGCCGAATAAACATTTTTGACACTTTAATATAATTTAAGCTTTATTTTATTATACTTTTGTGGTTTTAAAGATTAATCAAAAGTTGGTGTGATGAAAAAATATATTTACAATATAGATATCTCAACAAAAATATTACTATTTTATCAACCGATAGTTTATAGCAATAATTTTAATGATGTCTATAAATATGAAGCTCTTGTTAGGCTAAAAGGTGAGAATCATGAGATTCATTGCCCGGATGAATTTTTACCAATAATAAAAGAGTACGATTTATATGACTTTCTAAATATTATAGTTTTAGAAAAGGCCTTACAAAAATTATTATCAGAGCCAAATATAAATATTTCTGTAAATATTTGTTTCAGCCATTTAGTAAAAAAAGAGATTCAATCTAAAATAAAAAACCTCTTACTTGCAGCAGGGGTTAATGTTTGTTCAAGGCTTACATTTGAGCTATTGGAAACATATAATGTTAAAGACTATTTAGTTCTTAAAAATTTTATCTCTGCAATTCGTTTACAAGGCTGCAAAATTGCAATAGATGATTTTGGAACCGGTTTTTCTAATTATAGTCATCTTTTAAATATTGAATTTGACTATTTAAAAATTGCGGGTGAACTGATAAAAGAGATAAAAAACAACCAGAAAAATCTTGATATTTTAGAATCAATTATTCTTTTTTGCAACAACCAAAATATTAAAATAATTGCTGAATATGTTGAAACTGAAGAAATTGCCTTAACTTTGCACCATATGGGTGTGGAATTTTTACAGGGCTACTATTTTAGTAAGCCTCAAGAGCATACAAATTATGAGAAGGTTTATAATGGATAAATATATAATTAAATACAGCAGCTTTTTCTCTTATCTGATTTGGTTTTTGCCTAGGCAGTGTAAAGAGAAGAGTGTTGAGTTGGTCTTCACAGGAAACGGTGCTACATTTAAAAGTGATAATCACTCTGGTACCGCCAAAAAAATAAACAAGCATATTACTATGATAGTGCGGTATAGTTTTGTTTTTTTACTTTTGCTGTTTCTTTTTCCTGAAAAACAAAAAGAGAACTGGCTTTTTGAGTTTTCATTGCTTATAGGGATTTTTATTCCTTTTTTCTTTTTAAAAATTCCGTTCTTAAAAATTAACCAACTAACTGTCTCTTTTGTTGCTATCGGAATAATTGCTGCTATTTGCCTTGTTGCATATTTTGTGAATGATCTGTACTTTGCCGTAAAGGCTTTGGCATTTTCTGCCCAAAACAGTATCTTTTTCTGGCTGCTTTTTAAATCAATAATTGATTTTGTTGACAACTCTACTAAGCCGCTTTACTGTATCTGTGAAAAGAGGATATTGTTTTATGTATAAGATAATGCCTGTTTTTTTTCTTCTATTTTTTAGTGCTTTTGCAAAAGAAGGGTGCAAAATAGAGGATAGGGTGATATGGAGCGTTTTGAAAAATGAGTCTCACCCGTCAAAAAAAATAGGATACAGCTATTTAATATCTTTTAATAATTCAAGAGAGGCAAGACATGTTAAAAAATATCTGCCTGAGATATTTTTAGATAACAGAACCATTGATTGCCAAAACAGAGAGAAATGTGTTGCTCTTGCCAATAAGCTTTTTAGTATAGGGATTAAAAATTTAGACCTAGGGAGTTTCCAAATAAACTCTTATTGGCATAAATATGATACAAAAAGCTATTTTGATAACACCCAAAGCTACAAAATAGCATGTGGATATATTGAAGATATGGTTGCAAAGCATGGCTACAATTGGTACGCGATAGCGAGCTACCACTCTAAAACTACGGAATATAATTTAAAATATCAAAAAAATTTAATAAAAAATTATTTTGCTAATAATGAATGGGGTTCAATTGATTTTCAACAATAAAAAAGAGATTAACGATTTAGAACTGTTAGATATGCAACAGGAGAGTAAAAAGCCTTTTATTGATTTTTTACTCTCAACAAAATGGTATATTTTTATCTTAAAAATATTTGTGGCATATCTTCTAGCCCTCTTATTTATTCACTTTGAGCTTTTTAATGAATCAGCGATTTATTTCGCATATTTCGCGGTTGAAGTGATTTGGTATAACTATCTAAACGATGAGCTGGCTAAACCATAATCATTTAAGCTATATTTTATTATATATTTATTAGAATACTAAATCATAAATCAAAAAAGGCAATATAAATATGACACCGATTCTAAAAATACTTTCATGCACATTGGCGTTTGGCGTTTTTTCTCTTTTGCAAGCCGAACAAAGCAAAGCTATGACGCAGGCTCAGAGTGACTCACTCGGAGAAAAAGTAGTAAAATTTATTAAAAAAACATCTGACGGCAATGTGAAAGAGATGTTAGTTAAAAAAATAGTTCCCCTCGATGACGGATGGTATGGAGTGGTTGTTGATTTGAAAATAAAAAATCAAGAAGGAGAGGTTGAGCAAGTAAAGGATTTATTTTTAACAAATGGAAAATTTGTAACAAATAATTTACTTGAACTTGAGGGTACTAAAAATTATCGTGCTACAACTATCGCTGCTGAGAGTAATACGGCGTCTGAGACACACGATGCCTCTTTTTATAACAAAAACAATTTAATTTTCGGAACTCAAAGCGGCGTGAATAAAATTGTAATTTTTTCAGACCCACTTTGTGAATTCTGTTTAAAGCTGCTTCCAAAAATATATGACAACATTAAAAACAAAAAAGATGTTGCCGTTTATTATTATCCACTTCCACTAGAGAGCCTTCACCCAACATCTAAAGATATTATCAAAGCTATGGAAATTGTAAAATTTGTTAAAAAAGATTCAACTTTAGAGTGGAGGCTTTATCAAGCTCTCTCAACAAAAAAAGAGTTTTTACAAATGGCTAAAGATGGCAATATTGTCGGCTTAATGAAAAAGGTGTTTAATGTTGATATAGAAAAAGAGTCTATCACTAAGATTAAAAGTAGTGTGGAATATGATATCGGCAAGGCGAATGAGCTGAATATAAACGGGACGCCTGTTGTTTATATAAACGGAAAGTTGGACTTAGAAAAAGAAGCGATTTTTAAATTAAAGTAAGAGGAATAGGGATGAAGTTTATAGTGTTTATTTTTATATTATTACAGTTCGCTTTTGCAGCCGATGGTGAAAAGGACAATGTTTTAATTGAAAATCATGATATGTTAGAGATATCAAAAAACTTTTTGAATACATATAGCGTTCACGGCATGTATGATAATAGTACGCGGACGCTTAATCGTTTAAATAATATAAACTTTGCTATGAAGCCTATGGTCTCTCCAATCAAACCGTTTGACGAATTAAAAATTCATTACGCATACCCGCTAAAAATATTTTTACCTGCCGGTGCAACGGTCACAAGTGCGATTTTAAGCAACAGCACATCAGAGCCTACAATCTCCCAAAATGTCGTAAAAATAGAATGTGAAGAGGATTTTGTGAGTGGCTTGCTCGACATCGTTTATATTACAGATTTTAACACTAAAGAGGCGAGATATTTTTCAGTTAAGCTTGATAAATATCTTCCACTTGCCCAGTCGGAAGTGGAAGACGGCAGGTTATACACCCAGGTCCAGTATTTTCAGCCTAAAAAAATGAGCAATAATGAAATTCTGTCGGCTTTAAGGCCACAGGAGTATGAGCTTGAATATACACAAATAAAATATATGGGCGTGACCTATAATATTCATCTTGTCAATATAGTAGAGGATAAAAAGATTATAAAACAATATAAAGAGCCACGATATATCAATAGTGGACTTGTATATAATAATAAAACATATAACTTTTATGTAGAGTAATCTATATATTAAGTTTAGTTTTATTATAAATTTATTATAATTAACTTTTAAAGGGTAGAGATGAGAAAGATATTATTTTTTGTGCTGGCAGTTGTTTTTATTGGGTGCTCAGAGCATCCCCCAAAGCCTCCAATTCAACATTCAGTTGAAAAGGTGGCTGAGCCGATAGCAGCGAATGAAATATTTGACTCTTTTAATAAGAAGCTTAAATTTCACAAAGAGCAAAAAGCTGAAAAAGAGATATACGAGTATGGATATAAATTTTTTAATGACAGGAGCAAGTAAATGAATGGAATAAATGAATTAAACAATATTGGCATGGATGAGAGCTTGAGCTTTGGCGATTTAAACAGCACTGATTTACCGGAAGAGACTTACCACGACGAAGAGGAAGAAAAAGTCGTTGAGGAGAGCAGAGAAGTCGTTAGTCAAGAGTCGTCTACGCTTGCTCAGAATGAAAGAAAATCGAGGATTACCCCGTTTGTTGTAGAGATTCCTAACTTTTTTGATTTGCCGGCGGTAAAATCATTAGGTGAATTTCTGGATAAAACTGAAAAAATTGAAGCAGATAGAGAGGGGACTGTTCATCTTGATATGGATAACGAAGACCCAATTTATGTTGCAAAGAAAATAAAAGATGTTTATAACTCCGCTAATCTAAAGGCGGCTTTGTGCGAATATATAGAAGAGAGTGATTTTAGAGATGTCACTATAGAAGATTTGCTTACCTCCCCACTTTTCAAAGGGATTGAGGGAGGTTCTTACGATGAAATAAAAGAGACTGTTAAAAAGCTTATGTTTAACACAAATTTGAAAAATAAAAAAGATTTCCTCAGGAAATTATATAAATTGAGAGACCTTGAAGATTTAATAGATGACTCTTTGCAGTTTTCAAGTTTTAACGATAAGCTTGTTGATTTTAAAAAGAATTTAAAAACACTTATCGGCGAATATGAAGAGAGCGTAAGAGAATCTGTCACTAAAACACTGGCTGCGACGGTGCAAAAAGAGTACCCTCAAAAGCAGGCTGTAGATGTTATGGCGCAGGCGCGTTTCGCGGAGAGTGAGGCTCTGCTGAAAGAAGAGCTTAAAAATGCACAAGCAGAAACCGAAGGGTATAAAAAAGCTTTTGAAGAAAAAAGTATGATGTCTAAAAAGGCAATAGATTCTATTTCAGAAAGCAATAGACTTTTAGAACAAAAAAGAGAAGCTTTTATGGCGGAACTCAAGCTGTTTGATTTTATTGATGATGAAGATGATGATGAGGATATTATCATTGCAAAAATAACTGAAGAGCTAAATAGAAAAGAGGGCGGGGTTGATTCCTCCGTTCAAGATGATCTCGATTTTGAAATTGAGAAAGTCAAATTGCTTGAGGATGAGATTTTAGAACTCAAAGAGGATGGTGCCCGCTTAAAAGATGAGAATAGCTCGCTTTCAGAAAAGGTTGAATCTTTAAATAGGACTATCGAAGAGATTCATGCGGCTAACGCCGTGAGTCCTTCTCAGCCGTCACAAGAAGGTGAGGATGAGGAAGATAGCGAGGCAGAAGAGACGGAAAATAAAGAAAGCTCTAGTAAAGCGAAAAAAGCCGGCATTATTATAGGCGGAATTTTATTTGCATTATTGGCTGTGTTTTTAATAGGTGACATGTTTATGGGTGAAAAACCTCCCGCTCCCGTTGCTTATGCTCCCGGCGAAGTGGCAGTGGAACCTGCCAATAGCGCTGTGACACCAGTGGTTGCACAACAAGAGGGAGCAGTTGTCACTCCAAAAGCACCTGATGGTGTATATGAGAATGTTTTTGATTTCACGACACCGATAAGTGAAGATGAGTTTAAAAAACAGGCTTTTGATATATATATGGAAGATTTTAGCAAAATCCGTATGAACAAAAAAGATTTTGTCAGCGGTGAAGTTATTAATGGTTATAAATTTATTAAAGCTACAAGTGCCGGGAAAATATTATTCATAAAGAGTGATAACGAACCTATGTGGGTTGAGATGAAATAATGAAAACGCTTAAAATAATCCTGCTTTTTTTTATGTCCCTAACGCCTCTTTTTGCCGACAAGGGCACAATACCAGAGAGGGATTATAGCGTTTATGTCGGTTTGGGCGATAAGTCCGTTGTAAGTGGCGATGATGAAAAAGAGAAAATAGACAAGCTCCCGCCGGTTCCTCAAGTAAAAGAGGCTGCTCCGGTAGAGGTGGGAGAGAGTATTGATTTGACAAATGCAATAATTCTGAAACAGATTCAAAAATCTAAAAAGAGCGCCATCCAAACTCAAAAAAAAGGTGATTTTATTGCGTTACCCACGAAATTTGAAAAAGAGATGAACCAACATTTTGCAGCTCTGGCGGAAAAGGCGGCGGTGGCAGTAGTGGCTCCCGCCGGCGGTATTGAAGAGTTGATGTTATTACAGTGCAAAACTTTTAAAGATTACAAGATTAACGATAATACAAACATAAAAATGATTTGCCATAAAATAAATGATAAAACAGTTTCTTATAAACTTGGTGCAAATTTGGCTGTTGTAGAACGAAAGTTGGTATCTATCCCCTATATGATAGAAAATGACAAAGGGAAAGTTTTTACAATAGTTGAGGCAAAAAGCAAGCTGTTTAATGCCATAACGGGAAGCTCTAACTTAGCAACTTTTGTGGATAAAAGAGCGATTGAACAGGTCAATAAAGCTATGGCAGGGACTTTTGCAACGAGTGGTCCTGAGTTGACAAAAGATTATATAGAGCAAAAAAATAAAGCAGATACAGAAGTTGTTCAAAACAATAATGGATTGACAACTACAACAACACAGCAGACAGTTAACCCAAAGCCCGAAGCATCGGATTATGGAATTTCTTTGTTGGTTGATGTTCTTGGTAATGGAATTAAAGCTGGTGTCGATCAGCTCTATCTTGACTTAGGGTATATTTTTTATATCCCAAAGGATAGTGTTATAGACGCGGAAATTGTGGTAAAGGTGGAAAAGTAGATATGAGTAGCTTCAAAAAAATTATTACATTTTTGTTAGTAGGTTTAATTGGGTTTACACTGGTTGGATGCAGCGGAAAAAGCCGTGTTTCCCCGGACGGTGGCGACTATGAGCTCTCGGCTGAGGAGAAGTTGTTTGCTTCAAAAAAAGAGGTAAATGAGCAGGTAGCGAAGGCTTATGAGCGAGGAAGAGGTGATGGTTACAATGCTGCAAAGGTAGAATTTGAGAAAATTCTTCCTTATATTGAAGCCATTAGAGCTTCGGCAGAGTTAAAAGATAGCGGTGGGCTTTGTATGCCGCCGCTGTTTCTTGATAAAAGTAGCGGCTCTAGTGTAGCTATTGTTTTAGGTGAGGCTCATGTTTGTGAAAACTTCACGGTTGAGAATGTGTTAAGCTCGGTTAAGAGTGGAATACCAGGCTTGCCAAAGAGTAAATCAAGCGAGAATTTGACGAGCAGTGGCAGTATTAGCGGCTTGCCGATAAGTAATGTTTCAATTGCCGGCACAGATAAAAAGAATTATTTTGTAGAGCCTATTATTGCGGTTCAAGAACCTAAGAAAATCAGAGTTGAAGATACTCTGACTAACAGGCAGATTTTGAGAGATTCAAAATTTAGCTACAGTGCAGCAACGATTAATGATGAAAATTTCATGATAATTGAATTTAAAGATGAAACCGAAGCAACCGGTTTTTGTAAAAAATATTCAATTTGTAAATAGGGGAGAGAGATGTTAAAAACAATAGAAAATAGATTAAACATACTTAAAGATGAGTTGGCGTCGTTTAAAAACTGCGCAAAATATAAACTGTATCAGCATGGTGACGCACTCATATTCTGTGTAGATTTTATTATATTCTCTAATCAAAAAGAGCATATAAAAGCTCTTCCTGAAAAAGAGTTAAAAAAAATTGAAGCCCAAATTCTCACCACAATCAAAGAGTTAAAAAGTTTGAGGGATTAAGATGAAAAAAATATTACTATCCGTGGCATTATTTCTTACGGCTACTTTTTCTACAGCTATGGAGTACAAAGACGACAAGATGGATTCTTGGCGCGATGGCTTCATTACCGCGTACAAGGCGATGGAGGTTGATGTCTCTATGCAGGGTCTTGAGAGCAAAAAAATAGATACTAAAAAGTATATAATTTATTTTGACGCAAACGGAGAGGACATCGCAGATTGGGATCGTCTTATGGTGCAGATGTTTGGCTATAGCTCAAGCGTTCATAAGCCGGTAAGAACTGTTGATAACTGGATTATATTTAACAGCTACGACAATAAAGCCACAGCTCTGCAAGAGACGGTGATTATGAATGAGAGAATTTTTAAGAACTCTAAAAAATATAAGCTTCAAGTATATGAAAATAAAGATAATAGAGTATTTTTAAATGACAAGGCGCTTTTTTCTTCTCAACTTAAAGAGCTTGAGGAGTTGTTTAAAGTTGTTGAGAAGCAGAAAATTGAAGAGAAGCAGAAAGATCTTGAAGATAACCAAAAGGTCGCGATTGTCTATGTCGATTCAGCTACTGGAGCGATTTTAAAAGACGGGGCAAAATATAAAGTAAGCACAAATGTCCCAACTCCCACTGTTGATGAAGTGAAATCGGCCATTAACTCTGAAAAAAAGGTTGAGGAGACGAAAATCGCCGAAGAGAAGCATATATTCAAAAAAATTGAAAAATATGTTAAAGCGAAAGCGGGCAGTGAGGTTTTTGTTTTCAGAAATACTGTTTTTGATTCTAAAAACAAAGTTCGCAATGGCGGAACGGGCGAAGTTTATGAGATCGAAGCCGAAAATAGTCTAGGGTGGTATAAGATTAAGGATAGGGGAGAATATATCCCTTCTCACCAAACTCATATCACCGGCGAAAAAGATTTTTTAACATATAAAAATAAGATGAAAAAAGTTGAAAAGCTTGTTGTGAGAGAAGAGCCCAAGGAGTCAAAGGAACCTAAAGAAAAATCACTCGGTGAGTTTACTATTTCTGATGATGATGTAATTTTGTATTTATTGCCGAACTTTAAAGCAAAGACAGACACATATCTTGTGGAAGATTTTAAAATAGAGAAGGTTATGAAAAACACCTACACCAAATTCAAATACTCTCATATTGTCAAAGATAAAGATGGAGCTGTCTATTATAAAATTTTTGGTGAAAATCGTTTTGTTCCTAAAAACAGTTTATACATACTAGAGTGAAAGGTCCGAAATGTCAACAACTTTAAAAACAAGCTTTGTTATGGCTTTTGTTCTGCAAGCGTCTTTGCAAGGCGGATTTATAGAAGGTATAGTGGATAAGGCTAAATCTAGTGCGGCATCGAAATTCACGCCCGATAATATAAGTGGGATGGTAGATAAGTATAAAGAGTACGGCATAGAAAAGGGTGCCTCGGGCGTAAGCGATTATATATTCAGCGACTCAGGTTTTTCTGCGTTTTGGAGCAATAATACCTCATTCGCGACAGGGACTATGGAATTATGTTATACATATTCACCAAGAAAGAAAAACCCTGTTAACGGGGATATTTGCTCCCTCCTAAAAGACACAAGTGCTGACCCGTGTTCATTGTTGCCAAACACAGTGGGGGACTATAAAAAAACTCCAAAAAAAGAGAAGGATAAAATAGCCCTCCCGTTTGAGGAGTGGTGTAGAGAATACACCGGCAAAGTAAAAAAGGTCGCCACTGATGAGGCGTCTAAAATGATGGGGCTCAGCGGTAAAACTAAGGCTGAGGCAAAAGGGGCAAAATTTAATTCGGACGAGAATTCCAAGTTCGCCTCTACCGTAGATAATTTTATAGCTAACGCGGGTAAGCATGTTTTTTCAAAAAACGCGGTTAATGACCCCCAAGCAGCAAAAATAAACGCTCTTAAAGAGAGCGGGAATGAGCATGTTTACGCGAATGAGATAAAGAGACTTGCTAAAAATAATCCCGATGTCACAATGGTGGAACTTCAAAGACTTGCGGATAAACCTGTTTTTGACAATATAACCGAGTATAGAGATGATTTAAACATGAAAGCGAATTCCGATTCCGCTATTTATCGGCAGCTATTTGATCCTCATAGACATTTGGATATCGTGAGTGCGCAGTTCTCCTCGATGAATCAGCAGAAAAAAGGTCTTAAGGATAAAAGAGAGTTTATTGAGCAGTATGTTGAAGATAAAGATACGGGTTTGCGCAAGCAGTATCGTATCTGGGCGGAAAATGTAACTGAATCCGAAGTTATGTATGAGCTTCCGGATAAGCTCGGTGGAAAGTATAAAGTTTTCTTTGAAACAGATAGAAAGAGTAGAGAGGGTTCTAAGCCAGGGGCTATTGCTAAAATGAATAATGATATTGTAAAACAAGCACACATGGAAGAGCAGGTTATGCTTCGCTGGCGCATGTTCGCGGACGAGAAGGCCGATGAAATTAAAACGAAAATGCTAAAAAGTATGTATGCGAGTGAGGTTTTCGATGAGAGTGCCGCGAGAGCACAGATTGCGCAAATGATGTCTGTTAAATAATTAGGGGGTGGGATTAAGATGAAAAAAATATATTGTATTTTAGCGCTGGTCTGCATAGTAAACGGCGATGAAATCAAGATGAAAGATATCGGCGCTATGATAAGTGAAGAGAAAAAAGTTATCTTGATTGACAAAAAAGATTTAAGCAAGTTTATTTCAGATAAAAAGAGAGAGGCTACACAAGGTGGCGTTGAATCCATAGAGATGCCTCAGATGCGTGGAGAGATTCTCATAAGAAGTCTTAAAGACTATATAGGCTCTATTAATTATTTAGGTGGTAAAACTCACGAAATTAAATATGAGGTTGGATTAGCCTCGCTTTTGGAGATAACAAAATATATCTTTTTACATAACCTCGATATTGCCAGATATGAAGAGATTAAACCTCTTCTGCTAGAAGAGGGAAAAAAATATCCAAAAATTAATCAAAAAGAGTTTCGTTCTGCCCTCAATAATATGAGCTACGCCTTAGCGTGCGAGATTTATGAAGATGTTTCTTTTTTTGTAAATTGATTAGGCTTTCTTAAGCCTAATTTTATTATAAAGTTCTTATAATAAGTAAAAATTAATATAAATCGGATATGCTATGTTTAAATTCCTCCTTCCGTCGCTTTTTCTTGTTTCATCCCTCCTTGCAAATTATCAATATACTTTTTCAAAAGAGACAATAATCTCGGATTTTGAAAAACAAGATGTTGAAAAATATAAAAGAGATACTCTCCCGCTCTTTACACAGAAAGAGCTTGTTCAAAAACAAGTTTTTAATCAAAGCCAGGCGCTGGAGCGTAGCTACGCGGGCAGTGGTTTTATGTTTGAGAGTATTGTCGCGGCTAGAACATGCCAAGAGATTGGCCCTATATATACAGGAACGATATATTCAATCAACCCGTTATCGGGTGAAGTCGTATGTATGTTCGCGCTTAAAAATGATTTATATAATCCGATTGGTCTCTTTAAGGTTTTTTACCCTGAGATAAAAAATCATTATGCCCTTGATAAAAAAACGGCGGCGGTGGATAATGCTGAGATAATTTCCGTCGCAGACGCGCAATTTAGACCTTTGCTCACGGCGAAGACGGTTGCTTCGCAGGCGAGCGCTACCGCGGCGTCAGAGGGCGGGCGATTATCTATTACGCAGATTATTATGGCGAGTATTTTGACGGATGCCGATATTATTGATATAACAGCGACGGCGGCGAGTGGGAAGTTGCAGCTTAAAAATAGCTACACTTCTAAAGTTACCGACTCTGAAGGCGGTACGGTCGTTGATAATATGGATTATATCCTTACTGATGCTGAAACTATTTTTGATGTTTACGGTAAGTTGAGTGCAGTGAGTATGACTTATCTTCTTTTGCTTATCGTATTTTTTGGTGTATGGGGAATTGGGCGAGCGGTTTTAAATCCGCTGGCAGAGAAGGGTGAAGGGAAGCAGAGCTCCGATAAGCATATACCGTATATCTTCGGTATTGTGCTTGGTGTTCTGCTCTTTTTCCCGGTTAACGACCATGATTCTATTCAGGATGGCGCCGGCGAGACGGTTGGGCAGTACGAGATTATGAAAACGAGATATCAAGATTTTGAGAAAGCGGGGTATTACTTGTTTTCGGAGTGGGCTAATGCTTCTGCTAAGGCGATAATTGATGCGGAAGTGGACGCAATAGTTGATAAGAGCGGAGTTGGGACGAAGGAGCAGATTATATCCTCGGCGGCTTTAATATCTCAGAACACGAAGCTTGATGCGTTTTATCGCGCGTATCAGACGGCTTGTGTTATGAATGTTTATAATATACAAGAGTTGGTAAATGTTGATAGTAAAACTATATACTCGGGAACGCAGAACGCGCTATTTCCTCTTTCGGAGAATTGGGCGTATGCTTCTAGCTGGGGGGCGCTCGGTGGGAAGGATTATTATGATCCGACTCCCGGCGGTTTGGTTTTGCCGTCGGGTTATCCCGCGGGTGGCGGAGCGGGGATTTATCCTATTGTCGCGTTTTCGTCATGTGGGAAGGTGAACGCGGAGTTAAGCAATGTTGAGGAGCAAAAGAAGAATTTTGTTTCAAATATCTCTAAGCTGACGAACCCAGACGGTAATTCGGGGAAAATCAACATGATTAAGACTATTGTTGATTTTCAGTATGAGCTTTATAGAGATTGGGGTTTTCTCGCGATTTTAGGCCTGCCGGTTACGAAGATGCAAACGGAGTATATCGGCGGGCTTTATAATACGCGGAATGACGAAGTTAAAGAGAAGCTTGAAAAACAGATGACGGAGGGGGACCTTGGTATTCCCGGTGCGGACGGCAGTATAATGCACACCATTATGAGCTCTATTCCGTATATGTTCGTTCCGGGGGCGGGGACGGTTTTTAAGACAAGTTTAGACGCAGCGAACGGGATTAGAAACGGGGTTGATTCTTCTTTGCCCGGTTGGCTTGGTGGAAAGCTTGGCGCCGGTGTAGCGACTAGCATAGCTGCTACTGCGGGGGGTATGGCTATTGGATATCAAGTGGCAAAAACTATGCTTGAACTCTCCCCAATAGTGGGGATTGTTATTATCGGGCTTGTGAGGTTTATTGTTATAATGATAAAGATATTCTCGTTTCATTTTGCGAGTCTTTTCTTGATGCCGATAATGTTTGCGCGTGAAAATATTAAGGCTCTGAGTAATTTTACTATGAAGATTTTTGCGACTATGATGGAGCTTCCGATTTTTGTTTTAGCGGTATGGCTTGCCATTACCGCAAACTCGCTGATCCATTCGGTCGGCGATGTCTTTAGCAAGAAGATTATTATTGGGATGCTTGAGAATAATGAGGCGCAGTATGCGGGGGTGGCTACAAATTATGTTGGATATAATGGAGCGTGGCTGGCTAAATTGAAGATTTATGTTTTTGACGGGGTTATGGAGATTGCGATTGCCGTTTTTTCTGTTATCATCATCTATAAACTTATTATTACTCTTCACAATACTCTTTTTGAGGTATTGGAGATTCAAGGAAGTCAGTCTCTTGATAACTCTATTGAGAGTATGAAGAATGAAGCAGGCGGATGGGGGAGTAGGATTTAAATCCTCTCTGAAAAGTATAATAAAAATATAATTGATTAAGTAATAATTAAGCATTATAAGCATATAATGTTATATATCAATTAACAAAAGGATTTAAGATGAGCACTAACAATAATTCAAATTCAGCGGCAGCAGGGCAGACAATAAGAGAGGGTGGGTTTATAGCGAGATTATTTGCGTATGCTTTTTTTTATGTGCCATTTTATCTTATTGGTGCGTGGCTTATAACAATGTCGGATGCCAAATGGACAAAAAACCCACTTTTTGGTATTCCTACCCTTGATATACTATGGGGGATGTTTCTTTTTGCAATTCCTTTTATCCTCTGGGAGAGAAGTGTAAGAAAATTTAGAAGAAAACATGGGTTGAGCATTTGGAAGAATATTACTGAGGAGCTTTTACAGATGGAAGTTGATCAGAGGGTTGCTAAAGAGCATAAGGCGTTTGTTAATAACGGTTTGGTTAAAGAGGCTGTGGTTGACAAAGGTGATATCGGGTATTGGCATGGGCTTTTTGAGAAGGGTGCTATTACGAAAGAGCAGTTTGAGGCGAAGAGGGCTGAGCTGCTTTAAGATGAGTGTTCAACCAAAGCTGATAACCTTAAATGATTTTAATCCTAGAGACAGAAATAATCCGTTTGTGGGATTGCCTTTTGTGAAATTTATTAGCGAAGGAAAGTTGTCGATCGTAATAGATGATGAAGTTCTTAAAGCCATTATAGAGGTTTATGGTGAAGATGGGGAAAAAGAGATAGTAAGAATGGTAGATAGAGGGCAAGTGTTTATTTCGCAAGCTGAAAGAGTTTTAGGTTTGGAAAGATACAAGGAAGTTGGGAAATCCATTCCTTGCGAGTGGGAGTAGAAAATGAGAAGAGTGTTTCTTTAATGTTTCAAACAATAAGGAAAAAAGATAGATTCTAGCCTCTCTTTTGGGAGGACTGAATGTGTTTTAAATTTAAAAATTGGAGATAGAAAATGAGAAGAGTAGTTTTAGCCGTTATGGCGGGGATGGTTTTGTTTAGCGGGTGTGTAGGTGCTAAAGAT
>Ga0156193_189_pt1 | contig 66713 bp, 59 predicted proteins | sample RifCSPlowO2_12_FD_107846 | JGI IMG/M metagenome (GOLD analysis project Ga0156193, IMG submission 107846) | Flavobacteria bacterium RIFCSPLOWO2_12_FULL_35_11
TCAATAAATTTATTTTTGAAAGACCAATTAATAATATTAAAACACAAATAATTTAATTACACCCAACGGGTTAAATATATAAAATTAAAGGCATAAAAAAATCCCAAAACTTTTGGGATTTTTTTGCATTAGTCAGTAGTGATAATTTCTAAGTGTCTATGGAACCTAAAACGCGTTTCATAAAAGTGTTCAATGCTTCCTTTTGAGGCATTCCTTCTTTAATCATTTTATGAACTTCAAGCGCTCCGTAAAGGTTCGAAATAAGTTCTCCAATAACATCTAATTCTTCATCTTTTAAGGAAGAAACTTCAGTTAAAGCTTCCAATGTTTCTATGGTTTCTATAACGTAATCTTGATCGTTTTCTTCGATAAAATTAGTTAAATGCTTAATTATTGGTAACTTCATTTACTAAATCGTTTAAAATTTCGAACTTATTGGTTTGAATCTGGTTCACAAATACGCCGTCTTTGTAGGTTGCAAAAGTAGGCAGATTGTCAACTTTTGCCATTTTTCGAGATTCCGGAAACTTTTCCGCATCCACAATTACAAAAGCAACGCTGTCATTTTCTGAAGCCAGTTTTTTAAATTTAGGCTTCATAATCCGACAATTTCCGCACCAAGTAGCTGCAAATTGAACCACAACAGTTTTGTTTTCGCTTACTATTTGAGGTAAATTGTCTTCTGTTATTTCTTGAAACATCCTAATTATTTTTTAATGAGAAGCCAAATAACTTGCAACACCATCTCTGTCGGCATGCATCGCATCTTTTCCTTCTTCCCAGTTTGCCGGACAAACTTCTCCTTTTTCCTGAACGTGTGTGTAAGCGTCAATCAAACGTAAAAATTCTTTTACATTTCTTCCCAATGGCATATGGTTAACGCCTTCATGAAATACGGTTCCTTCTTCATCAATTAAATAAGTTGCTCTGTAAGTCACATTATCGCCTTCAACTTGAATCGCTCCAGTTTCTTCGTCATAAGTTTCATTGGTGATATCCAAAATCCCTAATCTGCTAGATAAATTACGGTTGCTGTCCGCTAAAATTGAATAAGTAACGCCTTCAATTCCTCCATTGTCTTTTGCCGTGTTTAACCAGGCAAAATGTACTTCTGGAGTGTCGCAAGATGCACCAATAACTACCGTATTTCTTTTGTCAAATTCAGGCAATGCTGCTTGAAAAGCGTGTAATTCTGTAGGACAAACGAAGGTGAAATCTTTTGGATACCAAAATAAAATCACTTTCTTATTATTGTTTAACGCTTCTTCCAAAACATTGATTTTAAAAGTATCGCCCATTTCATTCATTGCGTCTACATTTAAATTCGGAAATTTTTTACCAACCAGTGTTGCCATAATTTATTTAAATTTTTATAGTTTTTATTTCTAATTTTTTGCAAATGTAACCATTATTATAAGTTGCTAAAAAAATAAATCCATCCTAATTTTTGATGAATGTATAAGTTTAATTTATAACTATAAATTTACAGTAAGTATTTATTATATTTAAACCTTATTTATAAAGTGAATCACTTTAATCAATGAAACCTATTATGAAAAAAATTACAACCTGCATATTATTCCTATTTACTATAAATGCGCTGCAAGCTCAAGTTGATCCTGCCATTTTTGACAAATTTGAGTCGAAGTTTTTAACGATTGACGGATACAAAATTAATGTTGAAGTAAAAGGAACCGGTGATCCAATTTTCTTTATTCCGGGTGGGCCAGGAAATTCCCACGATTATATGCAAGGTGCTTTTGGCCAATATTACAAAACAAATACTGTGGTATTTTTTGATTTTTTGGGCAGGGGAAAATCGGATGACGCAAAAAACAAAAGTGAATATTCTGTTGAAAATGATACTGATTTAATTGAAAAAATAAGACAACAATTAGGCTTTGAAAAAATATCGGTGGTTGGCCATTCCTACGGAAGTGTTCCAGCCCAAAATTATGCGATTAAGTATCCAAACCACACAAATAAAATGTTGATTATTGCCGGTTTTCACAGCGGACTTATGTGGCAAGCCAATTGCGACAGTTACAACCATTATGCAAAAACACATTTTCCGGAGTTATGGAAAAAAGTTGATTCCTTAAGGGCTTTGGGTTATGTATCTTCCGACAAAGAATTTATGAAAGTTTATGGAAGTTTTCCCACAAAATATATTTATTATCACAATACAAGCATCAAAGGAAATGTTCCGAAATACGATTTCAGAAACTGGAATGATGATGTTTATGCACAAATTATTGGACGCGATGGCGATTTTGAAGTGAGCGGAAGTATGATAGATACCGATTTCAGACGCGATTTAAAAAATGTAAAAGCCCTAACGTTAATAACTTCAGGAAGGTATGATGGCGTTTCAACGCCAGAGTTTAACCAGCAGTATAAAGTATTTATGCCACAAGCCAAATTTGTGATATTCGAACAAAGCGGCCACAATCCTTATTTGGAAGAACCTGAAAAATTTTATAAATTATTTGAGGAATTTATTGGAATAAAAACAGAATAATAACCGCTATAAAACTTAAAACCCTCAAACTGATAAATCCAGTTTGAGGGTTTTTTTATGTTTATAATTTATTATTTACTTGCAAAAAGCTTCACATCATTTTCTGAAACTTCCTTTTCACCCAATATTATTAAGCGCTCAACAACATTTCTCAATTCTCTTATATTTCCGGTCCAATCATATTCCTGCAGCAATTTTACAGCCTTATCAGAAAATTTCTTAACGGCCGTTCCTTGTTCTTCCGCAATTTGTTCGGAAAAAAACTTGATCAAAAGCGGAATATCTTCTCTTCTGTCGTTCAAAGAAGGAACATTTATTAAAATTACCGCCAAACGGTGGTATAAATCTTCCCTGAATCGGCCTTCGGATATTTCCTTTTGTAAATCTTTATTTGTGGCGGCAATCACTCTTACGTCAACTTTAATGTCTTTATCGCTTCCTACACGAGAAATAATATTTTCCTGCAAAACGCGCAACACTTTTGCCTGGGCAGAAAGGCTCATATCGCCAATTTCATCTAAAAATATGGTGCCTCCATTTGCAGCTTCAAACTTACCTGCACGGTCTTTAATAGCGCCAGTAAATGAACCTTTTACGTGACCAAACAATTCGCTTTCAATCAATTCTGAAGGAATTGCGGCGCAATTTACCTCAACCATCGGGAATTTTGCCCGCTCGCTTTTTTCATGCAGCCAATGTGCCACCAATTCTTTTCCAGTTCCATTTGGACCAGTAATTAATACTCTGGCATCGGTTGGTGCCACTTTGTCTATCATTGTTTTAATATGAGTAACGGCTTTGCTAGCGCCAATCATTTCATATTTTTTGCTCACTTTACTCTTTAACAAAATGTTTTGGACAACCAATTCCTTTTTATCCAGCGCATTGCGAACCGTATTGAGCAAACGGTTTAAATCGGGTGGTTTTGAGATATAATCGAAGGCGCCCAAACGCATCGTATTTACGGCAGTGTCTAAATCGCCGTGGCCAGAAATCATCACAAAAGGTATTTCAGGTTTTAATTTTTTGACTTTTTCAAGCACCTCAACCCCATCCATTTTTGGCATTTTTATATCACACAACACCAAATCGAAATCCGATTTCAAAATCATATCTATCCCTGTCAAACCATCTTCCGCTTCTTCAACCTGATAGGTTTCATTTTCTTCAGAAATTATTTTCTTCAACACCCGGCGGATGGAAGCCTCATCTTCAATAATTAATATTTTCGGCATTTTATATTCGTTTTAAAGAAAATAAATGAACTGCAAATCCATCTATTTTAAATTCTTATCAGATATTTTTTAAAAATCGTAATTCGTAAATCAAAAATCGCAATTTAATATTTAAGCCATTTGTATATTTCTTTGTAGCTAGGTTTTTTTCCATACATTAAAATTCCCACGCGGTAAATTTTGGCTGCAAACCAAACCATTCCTATAAAAGTAATTATTAATAACGATATTGAGGTGATTAATTGCCACCAAGGCACGCCAAAAGGAATTCGCATCAGCATCACTATTGGTGAGGTTAGCGGAAACAATGAAAAAGCAACTGCAATTGGTCCGTGCGGATTTTCGATAACCGAAAAACCAACATAAATCGCAATCACCAAAGGCATTAAAACCGGCATCATAAATTGTTGCGTATCGGTTTCACTGTCAACGGCCGCGCCAATTGCGGCATAAATGGAACTGTAAATCAAATAACCGCCCAAAAAGTAAATGATGAATGAAAAAAACATGGTGAGTATGGGCAAGTTTTTAATTTCCTGAAGCACCAATTGTAAATCACTATTTGATGATTGTTGCATTTGCTGAACCATTTCAGGAGCCATTTGAGCGGAACTAGAACTTACGTCACCAACCCCAAAATATATGGTAATTGCAGTCAATAAAATTCCACATAACACCATCCAAATGATAAATTGCAAAATACCCGCCATAGCATTTCCAATTATTTTTCCCATCATTAATTGAAAAGGTTTTACAGATGAAATGATTACCTCAATAATTCGGCTGGTTTTTTCTTCAATCACGCTTCGCATCACGGAAGTTCCGTAAATAATGATAAACATAAAAATTAAATAGCCAAAACCACCACCGGCAAACATACGGAGCATACTGCCAATTTTAGAAGATTTTTCTCCCGAAAAATTTTCGGCAGCAATGGTTACTGTAGTTTCTATTGCCTTTATTTTATCAACATCAATTTGAAGTTGCGCTATTTTTAAGTTTCTTATTTTCTTTTCCAGCTTGCTCTCTATGCTGCTTAATACGGTTAAACTTGGGGTGTCATTAGAAAAAAAAGTGATGCCATTTGAAAGTTCGCCCAAGCTGTCACTTTTAGGAATCACCAACAATCCGTAATAAAATTCTTTGGTTTTTTCTCTTGCTTCCTCAATTCCCAATCTTGTTAAATCTATGTATTTAATAGCATCTGAATCTTCAAAAGCGTCAGAAAATTTTTGAGATTCATCAACAAAAGCAATGATGCGAATTTCTTCTGCGTTTTTTTCATTCAAAAAAATGATCAATGAAAAAAGTCCAACCACCATAAGCGGACTCAACACTGTCATTACAATAAATGATTTGTTTTTAACCTTCGCAAAAAACTCCCTTTTTATGATTAATTTTAATTTGTCCATTTCATTTTTTTAGTTGAAAAGTTTGAAAGTCGAAAGTTAAAAAGTCACTTTTCTTTTCTCTCTTCTCTATTCTCTAATTATTGGAAGCCACTGATTTTAAAAATATATCGTTAACACTTGGAATAACTTCCGTAAAATGCGTTATCTGCGCCTTATTGTTTAAAAATTCAATCAAATCTTTTGAGGTTTCCCCATTTTTTAAACTGATTAAAAGTCGTAAATCATCATTGAATGAAATTATTTTGGAATTTTCAACGCTAAATTGTGCGCTGATTTGATTTAACAGCAATTCTTTATTTGCAGACAACAAACCAACTTCAAACTGATTGGTTTTAAATTGTTGCTTAATGTCTTTTAACTTTCCGTCGAGTATTTTATTCGATTTATTGATCAATGCAATATAGTCGCACATTTCCTCCACCGATTCCATTCTGTGGGTGGAAAAAATGATGCTTGCGCCTTCATTTCGCAAATTTAAAATTTCATCTTTGATTAAATTGGCATTTATGGGGTCGAATCCGCTAAATGGTTCATCAAAAATTAACAATTTCGGACTGTGCATAACGGTGACAATAAATTGCACTTTTTGAGCCATTCCTTTAGAAAGTTCCTGAATTTTTTTGTCCCACCAATGAGTAATTTCAAATTTCTCAAACCAAAATTTCAATTTCTTTTTGGCTTCTTCTTTAGACATGCCTTTAAGCTGGGCCAAATACAACGCCTGTTCGCCAACTTTCATGCTTTTATACAAGCCGCGTTCTTCAGGTAAATATCCAATATACTGAATATGATATGGTTGCAGAATTTCTCCGTCTAAATAAACGGTTCCGCTATCGGGTAAGGTAATTTGGTTTATAATTCTGATTAACGAGGTTTTTCCTGCACCATTGGGACCCAATAATCCAAAAATACTTCCCTTTGGCACTGAAATTGAAACGTTGTTCAATGCTATAAAACTTCCATAGTTTTTACACACATTCTCAACCGTTAAAACATTATTCATACGATAGTTTTTGATTCGAAGGACGAAAATAGAACTATTTTACTAAAATTTGGTTAATCTTATTATAAAATTAATGCAGCTTTTCTATATACTTTTTTTGAATGGTTTTTAACAATTCCAACGATGCATTTGGCTTTACAATTCGCAAAATTTCGGTGATTCCATGATTTACATAAAAAATTCCTTTCGCTATATCGTAATTGCTTTCTGTTATATTGTGCTTAATTTCATAGGTCAGCTTTTTAAACTCAGCCCAACTCATATATCTTGGCACTTCAATATAATAGGTATTGTCCTCATCTTTGGAATGATAAATTCCCTTATCCAATTCTTCAATGTTAATAAAACGATTTATTCTTATTAAGGCTTCGGTAGCGGCAAATTTTTCACTTTTTGCGAATTCATATCCCTCATCTTTATAATATTGCTGAATTTGCGCAATTTCATGAAAGTGGTTTATTCCTTTTACCCTAATGCCGTCTAACTTTCGGGAATTCATAGTCACCTCGCATTTTGCGCCATCCAAATTCAAATTATATTTCTCGTTAATTTTTTTGGTGACACGCAATATTTTTTCGAAAGAATTGGGTGTTTTGGTCACAAAAATAATAGATGTTGGTTTCACTATTTCCGTAAATCTGCCGTAATAATTTTTATAAGGATCCGGGACATTGATGACAAATGTGCCTGGAAGCTTGTTTTCATTTATGGTATCTATATTTTCTTGAATGATAATTTTCCCGATAAGCTCTTTTGTTGCCATAATATATACGTTTATTTCGTTTTTTAAACTTATTCCTTTTTTCGACAATAAACAAGCAAAATAATTTTTATTTAATTTATTATGCGTGCATAGTATTTTTTTATATATTTGATAAATGCAAAAAGAACAAACTATAGATCACGCACTTAGAGCCACCTGGCAATCAGTGGCTAAAATGTATAACGAACAGGCCGCCAAGCACGACAGCACCATGGCCATGGCCTTTGTTTTATTGAATGTAGATATTGAAAATGGAACGCCATCAACCGCATTGGGGCCGTTAATGGGGATGGAACCCACCAGTCTTTCCCGAATTTTAAAAAGTATGGAGGAAAAAAAATTGATTTACAGAGAAAAAAATCCAATAGACGGAAGAGGAATTTTGATAAAAATTACTGAATTCGGACTTGAAAAAAGAAATATTTCTAAAGAGCATGTCATTAAATTTAATGAAACTATCAGAAAACATATTTCTGAAGAAAAAATAAATCACTTTTTTGAAGTTACGGAAACCATTAACCAATTAATTAACGACAAAATTATTTTCAACAATAAACCGACCAAATAAAAAATAAATACTATTACCTTATGAAAAGACCAATAAAAAAAATAGCTGTAATCGGATCTGGCATCATGGGATCGGGCATTGCTTGTCATTTTGCAAACATTGGTGTAGAAGTTCTGCTGCTGGACATTATTCCTCGTGAATTAAATGACGCAGAAAAAGCAAAAGGACTCACACTTGAAAACAAATTTGTTCGCAACAGAATTGTAAATGACAGTTTAACTGCTTCATTAAAATCGAAACCATCGCCTATTTACAACCTAAAATTTGCCGAAAGAATTTCTACCGGAAATTTAGAAGATGATTTGCATAAGATTAAAGAGGTAGATTGGATTATTGAAGTTGTTGTTGAACGATTGGACATTAAACAACAGGTTTTTGAAAAAATTGAAAAATTCAGAAAACCAGGCACGTTGATTACTTCCAATACTTCAGGAATTCCAATAAAATTTATGAATGAAGGAAGAAGTGCAGATTTTCAGCAACATTTTGCCGTAACGCACTTTTTTAATCCGCCACGTTATTTAAAACTTTTTGAAGTGGTTCCCGGTCCAAACTGCAAACAGGAAGTTGTGGACTTTTTAATGATGTACGGTGAAAAATTCTTAGGAAAAACTTCGGTTTTGGCAAAAGATACGCCTGCATTTATTGGAAACAGGGTCGGTATTTTCGGAATTATGAGTTTGTTCCACCAAGTGAAGGAATTGGGATTGACCATTGAAGAAGTTGACAAATTAACAGGTCCGGTAATTGGTCGGCCAAAATCGGCCACTTTTAGAACGGTTGACGTTGTCGGATTGGATACGTTGGTTCATGTGGCAAATGGTTTATACGAAAATTGCCCAAATGATGAAGCGCATGAGTTGTTTAAACTTCCCGATTTTATCGATACCATGATGAAAAACAAATGGTTGGGAAGCAAAACAAAACAAGGATTCTATAAAATGGTCACAGAAAATGACCAAAGAAATATTCTTTCCTTAGATTTAAATACGTTAGAATACCGTCCTAATAAAAGAGCAAATTTTGCAACACTTGAACTTACCAAAACAATTGACCATGTAATTGACCGATTTAAAGTGCTGGTAAAAGGAAAAGACAAAGCGGGTGAATTTTACAGAAAGAATTTCGCTGCTATGTTTGGCTACGTCCAAAACCGAATTCCTGAAATTTCAGATGAATTATACCGATTGGATGATGCCATGAAAGCAGGTTTTGGCTGGGAACACGGCCCTTTTGAAATTTGGGACGCCATTGGTGTCGAAGCCGGAATAGAATTGATGAGAGCCGAAAACTTGCCTGTTGCAAATTGGGTGACTGAAATGCTTGAAAGCGGAAATAAAAGCTTTTATGCGGTAAAAGAAGGCGCAAAATATTACTATTCCATTCCGTCTAAAAATCAAGAAAAAATTCCTGGACAAGACAGTTTTATCATTCTTAATAATATAAGAGAAGCAAAAACAATTTGGTCAAATCCGGGAGCTTCCATTCAACATTTAGGCGATGGTGTTTTAAATATCGAATTCCAATCTAAAATGAACACATTGGGCGGCGAAGTTTTACAGGCCATAAATAAAGGAATTGATTTGGCAGAAACGGAATACGAAGCGGTGATATTAGGAAACCAAGGCGCAAATTTCTCTGTTGGTGCAAATTTAGGCATGGTTTTTATGATGGCCGTTGAGCAGGAATATGACGATTTGAACTACTCCGTAAAATATTTTCAGGATACCGTAATGCGTTTGCGTTACTCATCTTGTCCGACTATTATTGCGCCGCACGGATTTACTTTTGGAGGCGCTTGTGAAATGAGTATGCACGCCGATAAAGTGATTGCCGCTGCAGAAACGTACATTGGTTTGGTTGAATTTGGCGTGGGAATTATTCCCGGTGGCGCCGGTTCAAAAGAAATGGCTTTAAGAGCTTCGGAAGGCGTATTGAAAGACGACGTGAAATTGAACAAATTGCGCGATTTCTTTATCAATGTGGCGATGGCAAAAGTGGCAACTTCTGCTTATGAAGCTTACGATTTAGGTTTCTTAAAAGAACATAAAGACCTAGTTGTGGTAAACAGAGACCGTCAAATCGCAACGGCAAAACGTCACGCCATTCAAATGCTGGAAGATGGTTACACGCAACCAATTCCTAAAAAAGCATTGGTTTACGGACAACAGGCCTTGGGAATGTTTTTAGTGGGAACCGACAGTTTGGAAAAAGGGCATTATGCTTCTGAACACGATAAGAAAATAGCCAATAAACTAGGTTATGTGATGGCTGGAGGAAATTTATCAGAGCCAACTTATGTTTCAGAACAGTATTTATTGGATCTTGAACGTGAGGCGTTTATGAGTTTGTGCACCGAGCGCAAAACATTGGAGCGCATTGAGCATATGTTAAAAACCGGAAAACCATTACGAAACTAAAATCTAAATTAAAATGAAAACAGCATATATAGTACAAGGATACAGAACGGCCGTGGGAAAAGCGCCAAAAGGAGTTTTTAGGTTCAAACGGCCTGATGAACTTGCTGCAGAAACTATTGAACATTTATTGAAGGATTTTCCTCAGTTGGATAAGAAAAGAATAGATGACGTGATGGTGGGAAATGCCATGCCTGAAGCAGAACAAGGCTTGAATATCGGACGTTTAATTTCATTGATAGGATTGAAAATTGATGACGTTCCGGGAATGACCGTAAACCGTTATTGCGCTTCTGGATTGGAAACAGTGAGCATTGCAGTGGCTAAAATACAATCTGGAATGGCCGATTGCATTATTGCCGGCGGCGTGGAAAGCATGAGTTTTATTCCAATGGGCGGTTATCGTCCGGCTCCAAATTATAAGGCTGCCAAAGAAGGCCACGAAGATTATTATTGGGGAATGGGATTGACTGCCGAAGCAGTGGCAAAACAATTCAAAGTTTCTCGTGCAGACCAGGATGAATTTTCTTACCAATCGCATATGAAAGCTTTGAAAGCGCAGGCTGAAGGTAAATTTACAAGTGGTATTGCCCCAATCAATATTGAAGAAATTTATATTGATGAGAACGGAAAAAAACAAACTAAAAATTACACAGTTACAGTTGATGAAGGTCCGCGTAAAGGAACTACAGTTGAAGCTTTGTCAAATTTGCGTCCGGTTTTTGCCGCTGATGGAAGTGTGACTGCAGGAAATTCCTCACAAATGAGTGATGGCGCGGCATTTTTATTGGTGATGAGTGAAGATATGGTGAAAGAACTCAACATTGAGCCAATCGCCAGAATGGTTTCTTACGCTGCAGCCGGTGTTGAACCAAGATTAATGGGAATTGGACCGGTAAAAGCAATTCCAAAAGCACTAAAACAAGCAAATTTAGCCTTAAAAGACATTGATTTAATTGAACTGAATGAAGCTTTTGCATCGCAATCTTTGGCAGTAATGCGTGAACTTGGCATCAACCAAGAAATTGTAAATGTGAATGGCGGCGCGATCGCGTTGGGCCATCCGCTGGGTTGTACTGGCGCTAAACTTTCTGTGCAATTGTTCAATGAAATGCGCAGCAGAAAAAGCAAATATGGAATCGTGACCATGTGCGTTGGGGCCGGACAAGGTGCAGCGGGAATTTACGAATTATTAAAATAAAACAATCGGGCTTTTTTTCAGCAGCCAATTAATAAAACTTAAACATCAAATAAAAAATGGAAACAACTAAAGGAGGAGAATTTCTGATTAAAGAAATTAAATCGGAGGATATTTTTGTGTCGGAAGAATTCAGTGAAGAACAAAAAATGATGAGGGAAGCGGTAATTGAATTTATTGACCGCGAAGTTTGGCCACACAAAGAACGTTTTGAAAATAAAGATTTTGCCTTAACGGAATCGGTAATGCGCAAAGCCGGAGAATTGGGATTTTTGGGTGTTTCTATTCCTGAAGAATACGGCGGGATTGGCATGGGATTTATATCAACTCTGTTGGTAACTGACTATATGTCGTCCGCAACAGGCTCCGTAGCAACTGCTTTTGGCGCACATACAGGTATTGGAACTATGCCAATTTACTTTTATGGAACCGAAGAGCAAAAACAAAAATATTTGCCATTTTTAACATCAGGCGAAAAGTTTGGCGCTTATTGCTTAACCGAGCCCGGAGCCGGAAGTGACGCCAATTCAGGAAAAACAACGGCCCAATTAACCGCCGATGGAAAACACTATAAAATTAACGGACAAAAAATGTGGATTTCCAACGCAGGTTTTGCCGAAATTTTTATTGTTTTTGCGCGTATTGAAAACGACAAAAACATTACCGCTTTCATTATGGATTTCGACAAAAAAAATCCGAATGGCGTTACTTTGGGCGCAGAAGAAAACAAGCTTGGAATCATGTCATCATCAACGCGTCAGGTGTTTTTTGGAGATACCTTAATTCCTGTTGAAAATATGTTGGCAGGCCGAGGAGATGGTTTTAAAATAGCGATGAATTCCTTAAATGTTGGCCGCATAAAATTAGGCGCTGCCTGTTTGGATGCGAGCAGAAGAATTATCTCCGAATCCGTTAAATACGGAAATGAACGCATTCAGTTTAAAGTGCCAATTTCAAGTTTTGGCGCTATTCAGAAAAAATATGCTGAAATGTGCACCAAAGCGTTTGCTTTGGATGCAGGAAGTTACCGTGCCGCAAAAGACATTGAAAATATGATTAATGCGCTTTTGGCCGAAGGAAAATCGCACCAAGATGCAGAATTATTGGCTTTTCAGGAATATGCCATTGAATGCGCCATTATAAAAGTTTTTGGTTCAGAAGTTTCCCAATTTGTTTCTGATGAAGGAATCCAAATTTTCGGCGGTATGGGATTCTCTAAAGACACGCCTATGGAAAGTGCCTGGAGAGATGCACGTATCACCAGAATTTACGAAGGAACCAACGAAATTAACCGATTGTTAACGGTTGGAATGCTGCTTAAAAAAGCGATGAAAGGTGAAATTGATCTGATGACGCCAGCCATGGAAGTGGGCAACAGTTTAATGGGAATTCCGTCGTTTGACACGCCCGACTTTTCTGTGTTGTTTTCAGAAGAAAAAGAAATGATTGCCCGATTGAAAAAAGCTTTTTTAATGATTTCAGGAAAAGCAGTTCAAAAATTTGGTATGGATTTAGACAATCACCAACAATTGGTTTTGGCCGCAGCTGAAGTGATGATAGAAGTTTATATGGCAGAATCTGCCATATTAAAAGCTGAAAAAGTAGTGAAATTTACTTCAGAAAAAGAAGCTGAAGTTCAAATTGCCCTGGCAAAATTAAACTTGTATAACGCTGTTGACAAAGCAAATGCCTTCGGTAAAGAAGCAATTTTATATTTTTCTGAAGGTGATGAACAACGCGTTATGTTGATGGGTTTAAAACGATTTACCAAATATGTGAACAATCCGAACCCAATTGCATTGCGAAATGTGATTGCCGAAAAACTGATTGCCGAAAACAATTATTGTTTTTAGGACTTAATTATTTAACATACTACCAGTTAAAAGCTGCAACAAAAATGTTGCAGCTTTTTTTGTGTAATTCATTGAAAATAAGTGATTTTTTTTGTAAATTTATGGTTGATTCCAAAAAAATCACACTAGCCCAATTGTTTCATTATTAAAACAATAATTATGAATCGAGCATTTCAAATTTTGATATTTATAGAAATGATTGTTGGCGAACAGCAGCTGTTACCGCTAAAAAATAAAATTTAAACAGATGAAAAATAACATTGGAATTTGGATAGACACGCACCAAGCAGTGCTTATTAAACTTTCAAACGGCGATCAAACCGTCAAAACAATTGAATCTCATATTGACACCAAAGTGAGAACACCCGAAGAATCAAAAAAATATGGAAGATTTGAAGGGCATTACACTACTTATGAAAAAAATTGGGCGAATAAAAAAATACAGCAAACCCATCATTTTCTTAAAAAATTATTAACTGAAATTGACGATTGTGATGCCGTTGTGCTTTTCGGTCCGTCAATTATGAAAACTATTTTGGAAAAGGAAATTAAAAATAACCTTAACCTTATCGGCCAACTTGTGGGCGTTTTTGATGCAGATTCTATGACCGAAAACCAAATAGTGGCTTGGGTTAAAGATTTTTACAAAAAGTAAAAAAATAAAATCTGCCGAAAACAAAATAATTGGAACAATTTTCGATAATAGAAAATCTGCAACTATAATTAGCGATTCTCGATTTTAACATTTTAAGGTTTTGAGCGCAAATAAATTATAGTCTATACTTGAAAACCTATAATTTATAAACTCAATTTCATGGTAATAAAAACAATTTTAATTTCAATTTCATTGCTGATTTCAAGCATTGGCTGGACCCAAAAACAAGACATTGACATCTTTAAAACAAAAAATGGCACTATACAAATTCAGCCAATTTTGCACAGCAGTTTGGTGTTAACCTATAACAATAAAACCATTTATGTGGATCCTTATGGCGGCGCAAAAATGTACAAAGGCATCAACGCACCCGACATTATTTTGATTACCGATACGCACGGAGATCATCTAGATTTTAAAACATTGGATTCCATTGACACTTCAAAAGCAATATTTATACTTCCTGAAGAAGTGGCCAAAAAATTACCTAAAAAATATGGTTCTGAAATGGTGAAACTTCAAAATGGCCAAGGAGTTCACCGATTGGGTTTTTTCATATCTGCAATTCCTATGTATAATTTACCGGAAGAAACAAACGCTTTCCACCAAAAAGGCAAAGGCAACGGTTATCTTTTAACCGTTGATGACAAGCGAATTTATATTTCGGGCGATACAGAAGATATTCCCGAAATGAGAGCACTTCAAAATATCGACATCGCCTTTGTTTGTATGAATTTACCTTATACAATGACTGTAGATCAGGCTGCGAGTGCGGTTTTAGATTTTCAACCAAAAATTGTGTATCCTTTCCATTTCAGGGGAAAAGACGGATTTAGTGATGTTGAAGCATTTAAAAAATTAGTAAATTCGAAAAATAAAACCATAGAAGTCCGTTTAAAAAAATGGTATCCCAGCAACTAATTTTATTGAAAAATCGCATCACAAAATTATTTTAAATTCGATTAATCGTTTTGTAAATAACTTTCTATTTGCTTCTTTTTATTATATTTGATAAAACTCATTCACAATTTTATTTGTGCTTAAAAAATTTAAGATGAACATTTTATCAAAATTAATAAGTTGCTCAATTATTTTAACGGCAATCAGCTGCTCAAACAAAGATCAGGCTTTAGAGGCTGAAAACGCAATCAATGCTAAAGATTTAGAAAAACATGTAATTGTATTGTCTTCTGATGAATTTCAAGGCCGAAAACCTTTTACTGTTGGCGAGGAAAAATCGACACAATATATTGCCGATGAATTTAAAAAACTGGGCATTGAAGGTGGCTTCAATGGAAATTATTTTCAGGATGTGCCGGCTGTTGAATTAAATTACAGTCCGGATAAAAGCATCACCATAAATGCTAAAAATGGTGAAATCACTTTAGAAAACACCAAAGATTATATTGCAAAAACACCTCATCTAAAAGATAGTGTTGAAATAAAAAATGCTGAAATTGTTTTTGCGGGCTATGGCATTGTTGCTCCGGAATATGGCTGGGACGATTATAAAAATATTGATGCAAAAGGCAAAATTGTCTTGGTTTTGGTGAACGATCCAGGTTTTGCAACACAAAATAAGGAACTTTTTAAGGGCAATGCAATGACTTATTATGGCCGTTGGTCCTATAAATATGAAGAAGCCGCCCGTCAAGGAGCAAAAGGGGTTTTGGTGATTCATTCAGATAAAGCGGCAGGATATGGATGGGAAGTGCTTACAAATACCTCTGCCTCCGGAATATCCATTCAGGCCAAAGACGGCAATGCACAAAAATGTGCGCTTGAAGGCTGGATTACAGATATCGCCGCCAAAAAACTTTTTGAAAAATCAGGGCTTGATTTTGATGCACTTACCAAAAAAGCAACAGCAGCTGATTTTGAAGCTTTGAGCTTAAATTGCAATTTGAATTTAACGATTAAAACAAAGTTAAAATTTGCGAACAGCAAAAATGTTGTCGCCATCATTAAAGGTACAAAACGACCTGATGAATGTATTGTTTATAGCGCGCATTGGGATCATTTTGGTATTGGCCCAAAGCAAAATGGGGATTCAATTTATAATGGCGCCATAGATAACGGAACTGCATTGGGTGCGATGCTGGAAACTGCAAAAGCTTTTTCTAAATTAAAAACAAAGCCTGAGCGCTCCATTGTTTTTATCGCCGTAACAGCAGAAGAAACAGGAATGATTGGCTCAAAATATTATGTTGAAAACGGACTTTTTCCTCCTGAAAAAACAATTGCAAACTTAAATTATGAGTTGCTGTTGCCGATTGGCAAAATGAAAGACGTTACCATTACGGGTTTTGGACAATCGGAATTGGATGTTTATGTTGAACAAGCCGCGAAAGAACAAGATCGCTATATTGCAGATGAACCTTTCCCTGAAAATGGTATGTATTTCAGATCCGATCATTTTAGTTTCGCACAGGCTGGAATTCCTTCTTTATTCATTAAAGGCTGGCAAGACAGCAGGGAAAACGGCAAAGAATGGGCAAAAGACCAAATCAATAATTATTGGGCAAATACTTACCACAAACCTACAGATGAATACAATCCAGAGACTGCAGACCTGTCTGGATGTGTTGAAGATGCCAAGCTTTTCTTCAAAATTGGTTATAAATTAGCCAATGAAACCACCATTCCAAAATGGAATGAAAAATCTGAATTTAAAGCTATTCGAGAAAAATCAATGGCGAAATAGTTAGCCTTTGATCAATTCTTTGCCAACAGCACAATTCAAACACAGTTGCTTGTTGCAATATTCATTTTTAAGTTGAAGCAAAGCCTGAGTTTCAAAAGCAGTTTTGCTTTTAATGTTGAGTTCGTTGAATTTTGAAATAATTTCGTTTTTTTCCGGTTTTATATTGGCAATTATGTTGAGCGCTGCACTTAAATCGTTTTTGCCCAAACTCTTTAAATACAAAAATTTCAAAGGAATAATGGTATTTATAAGGAGCAAATCGATAAAAGGTTTCGTAATTTTTTTAATGCTTTTTTTAGACGCAGTTTCAAAAGTGAAATGCGTTTCCCAATAATTGGAAGTCGCCAAATCAAACAATCCATAAAATTCTTTGATGTCTTCTGTTTCCATTATTTTAGAAAATAAATTTTGATGACTGTGATACACCATCGCCAATTGAGACAACCGAATTGTTGGGAAATTATTTGGCCGCAACCTAAAAAAATGAATCTGGCCATTTGAAATGGGCATAAGCTGAAATTTCACTCTTAAAAAATTGTATTCCTTTTTAAGATTTTCAAAATATTCCGATTCATAATCATTAGAAAGCATTCCTGCCTGTCCAAAAAATAAGGCTTCTAACTGAACTAAATTACCGGAAACTTTTCTTACAATTGAAAAATCAAAGGAATTGGCAAAATTCATAAATGCTTCGGAATTTATCTTCAACCCAAAATTTTTGGCCAATAAAACAAACAATGCAACTTCCCAATTGTTATTTAATTTATTGACTGTGTTTTGAATTTGCTCCGACTTATTTTCGAGCCTTTCCACATAAAGTCGCTCAAGCCAATTCTTTAAAATAAAAGAATCGATACTTTCAAAGTCTTTTTCACAATTGATCCAGTTTTTATTTTTGCTGAAAAGCTGCTGGTAATTGTCCAATAATTCCTTCGAAATATAATTTTTAAGTTCTAAGGTGGCAATTGGCTGGTTTGATTTTCTGAAAACCTCAACGGAATGTTCCCAAACCACGTGTAAAATCACCGAATCGTAATTCTCGTCAATTTCATGGTTGTGCATATACCAATCGGATGAATTTAAATGAATTTCAACATTTCCTGCCCAAAGCTGGTTGTTGATGACCAATTTGGCATTCAAAAAATCGGGGCCGGCATTCAGATTGGCGGTTCCTGCGGAGATAATTTCAATGATTTCACCGTTGGTGGATTTCAATTGAGCGGTAGAAAACAATTTAAGTTTCCACACAAAATGCAGTAAATTTTCTTTCATAGCAATTCAATAACAAATAAAAGTAAGCATTTCCTTTTAGTAAAAAAAATTGAATCCGAAAGTTACTTGTTTTCGGTATTTTTAAATTATTTTTGTTCCTTATAAAATTTAAGTAAATGAACATCATCAACAGTTTGGAATGGAGATATGCCACCAAAAAATTTGATCCTTCAAAAAAATTGACCATCCATCAAATTGAAACGCTAAAAAAAGCGTTTAATTTAACGGCTACTTCATTTGGCTTGCAGCCTTTAAAACTGATTGTGATTGAAAATAAAGAACTTCAGGAAGAATTTGTTAAATATTGCTATTATCAACGTCAGGTTGCCGATGCTTCTCACCTCTTGGTTTTATGTATTGAAAATGACACGCCAACGGAAGCGATTAATGCCTATTTTGATTTGGAAAAAGAAATTAGAGGCACCTCTGAAGAAGTAATTTCTAAATTTAGAAATCAGCTTATTGACATGTATAAAAGCAAAACATTGGAAGAAAAACAATTATCTGCAACGTTCCAGACTTATATTGCCTTGGGCAATTTAATGACTGTTTGCGCCGTTGAAAGAATTGACAATTGCCCAATGGAAGGATTTGTACCTGAAAAAATTGATGAATTGCTAAATTTATCGGCACAAAATTTAAAATCCGTATTATTGATGCCTGTTGGTTTTAGAGCCGATGATGACCTCATGAGTACTTTGAAAAAAGTAAGAAAACCCTTAAACGAAACCGTCTTAGAAATATCATAAAAACTCAAACAACAAGAAAATGACAAAAGATATAAGAGCTCTTGAACCTACTGAACTTTGGAATAATTTTGCCGATTTAAATGCGGTGCCAAGAGGTTCGAAAAAAGAAGAACGCGTAATTCAATTTATGGTTGATTTTGGTAAAAAATTAAACCTGGATACCGTGGTTGATCCTGTTGGAAATGTGATTATCAAAAAACCTGCTTCAAAAGGCATGGAAAATCGCAAAACAGTGGTATTGCAATCGCACCTGGATATGGTGCACCAAAAAAATTCGGACACCAATTTTAATTTTGATACAGAAGGAATTAAAATGGTTGTTGATGGCGATTGGGTTCGTGCCGATGGAACAACGCTTGGTGCCGATAACGGTATTGGCGTTGCCGCAATTATGAGTATTTTGGCTTCAAAAACCATTAAACATCCTGCTCTTGAGGCATTGTTCACTATTGATGAAGAAACCGGAATGACCGGCGCTATGGGATTGCAAGCCCATTATTTAAACGGTGAAATATTGCTTAATCTGGATACTGAAGAAGACGATGAAATTGATATTGGCTGTGCCGGCGGGATTGATGTTACTGCAGAAAATACCTACAATGAAGTTGGCTCCCCTGTAAACAGCAGCGGATATTCCATTGCTATTACAGGTTTAAAAGGAGGTCACTCCGGAATGGACATTCATAAAGGATTGGGAAATGCCAATAAAATTATGAACCGTTTATTATACGAAACAAAAGAATTTATAAGAATTTCGGAGATTAATGGCGGCAGTTTGCGCAATGCCATTCCAAGGGAAAGTTTTGCGACTATTTCAGTTGCCGATTCCAGAAAAGAGGCTTTTATTAAAAAAGCAAACAAAACCATTAAAGAAATTAAGGCTGAACTTTCAACTGTTGATCCTAATTTAGACATTAAAATTTCTGAAGTGGCCACTCCTGAAAGAGTGATGACAACCATCAGCCAAAATACCTTGCTCAACATGATTTATGCTGCGCACAACGGTGTTTATAGAATGAGCAACGACATGAAAGATTTGGTGGAAACTTCAAATAACGTTGCCCGTGTAATTGTTAAAGATGAAAGCGTGAAAATCATGTGTTTAACAAGATCTTCCGTTGAATCGTCAAAATTTGATATGGCAAATGCGCTAAAAGCGACTTTTGAAATGGCAGGATATGATGTGACCTTATCAGGTTCTTATCCAGGCTGGAAACCTAATTTAAACTCGCCAATTTTAAAGCTTTTAAAAGATACTTACGAAAAATTATTTAACGGTAAAGCCGATGTTGTTGCCTGTCATGCCGGATTGGAATGTGGTATTTTAGGAACCAATTATCCTCATATGGATATGATTTCTTTTGGACCAACCATCCAAGGCGCTCATTCACCCGATGAAAAAGCGAATATTAAATCTTCCCAGAAATTCTGGAAATTTTTACTCACTATTTTGGAAAACATTCCAGTAAAAAACTAAAAAACAAAAGGGGTTGATTATTTCAACCCCTTTTGCTTTTTTTATCTCTTTGTTAACAATATAAACTTTCAAAAACCATAAATAATTGTATTTTTACGGCTTTAAATAATTCGACATTCTTTTATGGGAAAAATTATTGCAATCGCCAATCAAAAGGGGGGTGTTGGTAAAACTACAACGACTATTAATTTAGCCGCGGCTTTGGGGATTTTAGAAAAAAAAGTGTTATTAATTGATGCCGACCCGCAAGCAAATGCTTCATCGGGGCTTGGTATCGCCATAGAAGAAGTTGAATTGGGAACGTATCAATTGTTGGAACATTCCATTTCTGCAAAAGAAGCGATTGTTCCTTCAAATTCTCCAAATGTTGACATCATTCCTGCACATATAGATTTAGTGGCTATTGAAATAGAATTGGTTGATAAACCAAAACGTGAATATATGCTGAAGGAAGCGCTGAAGGAAATTAAAGATGATTACGATTATATCTTAATAGATTGCGCGCCTTCACTTGGACTGATTACCCTAAATTCTCTTGTTGCCGCAGATTCAGTGATTATCCCAATTCAATGTGAATATTTTGCTTTGGAAGGTTTGGGAAAATTGTTAAACACCATAAAAAGTGTTCAAAAAATACACAATACCACTTTGGATATTGAAGGCTTGTTATTAACGATGTATGATTCTCGTTTGCGACTTTCAAACCAAGTTGTGGAAGAAGTTAAAAAACATTTCCAAAATATGGTTTTCAAAACCATAATTCAACGTAACGTGCGGTTAAGTGAAGCGCCAAGTTACGGCGAAAGCATTATCGCTTATGATGCAACTAGCACCGGTGCCGTAAATTATATTAACTTAGCCAACGAAATTTTAAAACTGCAGACCAAGGATGGCAAAAGCAATTAAAAAACAGGCAATGGGAAGAGGCTTATCTGCCTTGCTGAACAATTCGGACATTACTTCCGCAAATGATAAAAATGCGGATAAACTTGTTGGCAGTATTCTGGAAATAGATTTGGATTTAATTGATGTAAACCCTTTTCAGCCAAGAAGTTATTTTAACGAAGAATCGTTGCGTGAATTGGCGAGCTCCATTAAAGAATTGGGTGTTATTCAACCCATTACCATCAGAAAATTAGAAGGAAATAAATTTCAACTGGTTTCGGGAGAAAGAAGATTCAGGGCTTCAAAATTAATTGGAAATACCACAATTCCGGCTTATATAAGACTTGCCAACGACCAGGAAATGCTTGAAATGGCATTGGTCGAAAATATTCAGCGTAAAGATTTAGATCCAATAGAAGTTGCACTAACCTATCAAAGATTGATTGATGAAATTGATTTGACCCAGGAAGAAATGAGCAAACGGGTTGGAAAAAAACGCTCCACAATCAGCAATTACTTGCGATTGCTAAAATTGGATCCGATCATACAAACCGGAATGCGCGACGGATTTTTGTCGATGGGACACGGAAGAGCTTTAATAAACGTTGAAAACTCCGAAGACCAATTAAGTATTTACGAAAAAATAATTGAACAAAAATTATCCGTTCGCCAAACGGAACAATTGGTAAAAGATTTAAAGGAAGGCGTTGTTGCAAAACCTAAAAAACCTGCGCAAGAAGCCAAACTTCCATCATTTGTAAATGACGGATTAAAAACTTTCAGCAATTATTTCGGGCATAAAATTGACATAAAATTATCGGGAAAAGACAAAGGAAAAATCAGCATTCCATTTCATTCGGAAGAAGATTTTAACCGACTTAAAAAATTACTGGAATAGTGCTTAAAAAAAAGCTATATATCTGTTTAATTATTACCGCTTTAACGGTATTCAACAGCTATGCGCAAAATGCCGGCGAGGTAAAAATTAAAGACACCATTACGCCATCAAGTGATGAGTTTAATATGCTTTCTCCCGCAAAAGCAGCATTTTATTCGGCAGTTTTACCCGGACTTGGACAGGCTTACAACAAAAAATACTGGAAAATTCCGATTGTTTATGGTGCATTGGGATCGGGTATTTATTTTTATCAGTCAAATAACACCAACTTCAACAGGGCAAGAACTGCCTTCAAATTAAGGATCAATGAAAAACCCGATGAATTTGACGGGTTAAACGGAAATATATTTTTATCCAAAGACGCGTTAATTTCAGCACAAAAATCGTACAAAAAAGACCGTGATTTATCGCTTCTTGTCACTATTGGTTTGTATGTTTTACAAATTGTTGAAGCAAGTGTCAACGCGCATTTACTGCAACACAATGTTGACAGCAATTTGTCGGTTTCCCCTTCAATAATTCGCAATGACCTCAATAACAAAGCAATTGTTGGCACATCAGTTAATTTTAATTTTTAATCATGAAGATAGCTTTATTGGGTTATGGAAAAATGGGCAAAACAATTGAACTAATTGCGTTGCAACGAGGCCATGAAATCGTGTTAAAAATTGATGAAAACAGTCCGGATTTCGATATTACATTGGCGGATGTTGCCATTGATTTCAGCATTCCAGCAGCAGCTTTTAAAAATATTTCAAACTGCTTAAACAATCAAGTTCCCGTAATAAGTGGCACAACAGGCTGGTTAGATAAATTGCCCGAAGCAACCCAACTTTGCAAACAAAATAATGGCGCTTTCATTTCTGCTTCTAATTTTAGTTTGGGCGTAAATATCTTTTTTGAATTAAATGCCCATTTGGCAAAAATGATGCGTAATTTAGAACAATACGCCATTTCTATAGAAGAAATCCATCATACCAAAAAATTGGATGCACCAAGCGGCACGGCAATTACCCTGGCTGAAGGAATTATTAATAATTCTGACAAAGAAAGTTGGGCTTTGGGTGTAACAAACAAGGAAACCGAAATACCAATAACAGCAAAACGTATTGATGAGGTTCCTGGAACACATACAGTTGCATATAAATCGGCTGTAGATACTTTAGAAATTAAACATACCGCACACAGCAGAGACGGTTTTGCTTTAGGAGCAGTTATCGCTGCGGAATGGCTGGTAGGAAAAACAGGTGTTTTTTCAATGAAAGACGTTTTGGGTCTTAAATAACATTTAAAATTATTAATTATGACAATGATACAATGGTTTATATTTTTCTTGATCGTTCAAGTAATTCACTTTGCTGGAACCTGGAAATTATACGTAAAAGCTGGCAAAAAACCCTGGGAAGCAATCGTACCGGTTTATAATGCCATTGTGCTGTTGAAAATATTAAAAAGACCAACCTGGTGGATTATTTTACTGTTTATTCCAATCATCAATTTGTTGATGTTCCCGGTAATATGGGTTGAAACCGTCAGAAGTTTTGGAAAATACAAAACCTTAGATTCGGTTTTGGCAGTTTTAACACTTGGTTTTTACATTTATTATTTAAACTATATCGACGATGTAAATTATGTGGAAGGCCGAAGTTTAAAATCAAGAACTGAAGTGGGAGAATGGGTCAGTTCCATTGTGTTTGCCATTGTTGCCGCAACATTGGTGCACACCTACTTTATGCAGCCTTACACCATTCCGACTTCTTCTTTGGAAAAATCTTTATTGGTTGGCGATTTCTTATTTGTAAGTAAATTTCATTATGGCGCAAGAACGCCAATGACCGTTATCGCCGCACCGATGGTTCACGATTCATTGCCGCTAATGAAAGCCAAATCATACTTAAAAGTTCCGCATTTGCCTTATTTCAGGTTACCGGGTTTTGAAAATATTAAACGCAACGAAATTGTGGTTTTTAACTGGCCGGTTGATACCGTTCGTTTTTTTAGGGACAAATCAAAAATTCATATAGACAAACCGATTGACAAAAAATCTAATTACGTAAAAAGATGTGTTGGTATTCCTGGGGATTCTTTAGAAATAAAGGAAGGCTACATTTATATCAATGGCGAAAGAACGGTGCTTCCGGATAGAGCCCTTCCACAATACATCCATAAAGTTGTGACCGACGGACAACAACTATCTCCTGCAGCGCTAAAAAGATACAACGTTACTGAGGGTGGTTTTTATGGTGATTACTACATGCTGAACCTGACGGATGAAAATGCAAATAAACTTAAATCAAATCCTGTCGTTAAAAGTGTTACCAAAGAACTTTCGCCCAAAGGAACTTATAACGCCTCTGTTTTTCCCCACAATAGTCAATATGCCTGGTCAATAGATAATTACGGACCAATTTACATTCCGGAAGCCGGAAAAACCGTTGAATTAAACGCCAAATCATTGCCTTTTTACAAACGAATTATTGAAGTTTACGAAAACAATAATTTAACAACCAGCGGAGACGAAATTTTCATCAATGGAAAACTGGCAACCACTTATACCTTTAAACAAGATTATTATTGGATGATGGGTGATAACAGACATAATTCTGAAGATGCCCGTTATTGGGGTTATGTTCCTTTTGACCACGTGGTTGGTAAACCCGTATTTATTTGGTTTAGCTGGGACACCAATGGGGAAGGAATTGCCCAAAAAATTAGATGGGAACGTGTTTTCACCACAGTTCACGGCAGCGGAAAACCAGTTTCATACCTTTACTATTTCTTAGGCGTACTTGCGTTATGGTATGCTTTTAGCTTTTTCAGAAAACGCAAAAAAGTAGAATAAATCTTTATGATTTTATTGCAACCAACCTATTTTTCGCCAATTCTTCAATACGTTGCAATTGCAAATACTGATGAAATTATTTTTGAAACAGAAGATAATTTTCAGAAACAAACCTACAGAAACAGGTGCTATATTTATGCAGCCCAAGGAAAACAATTGCTAAATGTGCCTGTTCAACACGCTAAAGAAATTAAGCAAAAAACCAAAGACGTAAAAATTGATTATAAGGATGATTGGAACAAGCAACAGTTGAAAACCTTAAAAACCGCTTACAGTTCATCACCTTTTTACGAATTTTATATTGATGATTTACTGCCTGTTTTTGGAAAAAAAATAAATTTTTTATTGGATCTGAATTTTTTGGCGCACGAAATTATCATGGATGCCTTGCAGCTTGAAATTCCTTTAAAAAAAACAACGGAATATGAGAAAGAATCCAACATAATGGATTTAAGAATCTTGGCTGAAGACAAGCCCAAAATAACTTACAATCTTGAACGCTACATTCAGGTTTTTTCTGAAAATCATGGGTTCATTCCAAATTTAAGCATCTTGGATTTGCTTTTTATGGAAGGCCCAAATGCGCTTAATTATTTGGAAACACAAAAAAATATTTTTTAGTTTTGGAACTTCTCCGATTTATCACACATTACGGAATGCACTTTTTACTTCCGGGTGCAATCGCTTTCTATTTCTTCAGAGATAATTGGAAAAAAGTTTGGCTGATATTTATTTTAACAATGTTAGTAGATTTAGATCATTTGTTGGCAACCCCGATTTTTAGTGCAAGCAGATGTAGTATTAATTTTCACATCCTTCACTCCTATTTCGCGATTGCAATTTATTTTGCGGTACTTTTCTTCAAAAAAACAAGAATTGTAGCCATCGGTTTATTGCTTCATATGTTAACAGATGTGATCGATTGCTTTTGGATAAAATAGTAAAAAGACATATTAATCTTTTATTGATATTTTTCATATCTTTGGCCAAAAATTAAATCAAATGTCAGAATTAAAAAATAGAACAATCGCAGAAATTGTAAGCGATGACATCAGCACCGCTTCCGTATTCAAAAAATATAAGTTGGATTTTTGTTGTGGTGGCGGAAAAACGGTTGAAAGTGCCTGTAAAAAAGCAAACATAAATGTTGATGATGTTATCAGTGATTTAATGAATAATAAACCAATAAGTGCTGCTCCTAATTTAAATTTCAAAGATTGGAGCGCTGAATTTTTGGCCGACTATATAGTTTATGTGCATCACACTTATGTAAAACAAAATTTAAGCATTATAAATGAATTTGCAGACAAGGTTGCCAATATTTACGGACAACAAGAACCAAAAACCATTGAAATTGCAAAATTGTTTTCACAAGTTTCTAAAGAATTTACTACTCACATGGCCAAAGAAGAAGGCATATTATTTCCAGCCATTAAAGCCAAAGAAGCAGATTACAATTTTCAATTTGACGAAAAGACCCTCTCATTGACAGAAGATGAACATGAAGGCGTTGGCACTATGGTTAAAAAAATTCAAGAATTAAGTTCAAATTTCACACCACCTGAATGGGCCTGTAGTACATTTAAAGCACTTTATTTTAAGCTTGAGGAATTTACCAACGATTTATACCAACATATTCATTTAGAAAACAATATTTTGTTTCCAAAAGTAAAAAAACTTCAACAAAACTACTAAAAGTAAAAAAGCTGCCAGAATTAATTTTCAGACAGCTTTTTTTATTGTTTTAAGAAAATATTACCTTATCAACTTTTTAAACTTAATTCGTTTTGGCGTTAAATCGCCGCCCAATCGTTTTTTCTTATTTTCTTCATAATCGGTAAAAGAACCTTCAAAGAAATAGACTTCAGAATTTCCTTCAAAAGCCAAAATATGGGTGCAAATTCGATCCAAAAACCAACGGTCGTGACTGATAATTACGGCGCAACCCGCAAAGTTTTCCAAACCTTCCTCTAAAGCACGCAATGTATTGATGTCTAAATCGTTTGTTGGCTCATCCAATAACAACACGTTTCCTTCTTCACGCAAGGTCATTGCCAAATGCAACCTGTTTCTTTCACCGCCCGAAAGTGTGCTCACTTTTTTATTTTGATCACTGCCGGAAAAATTAAATCGGCTTAAATAAGCGCGAGAATTTACCTGTCTGCCGCCCATTAAAACAAGTTCCTGCTCATCGGCAAAATTTTGCCAAATCGTTTTTTCAGGATCAATGTTGGAATGACTTTGGTCTACATAAGCGATCTTGGCAGTTTCACCCACAATAAATTCGCCTTTATCAGGTTTTTCTTCACCCATAATCATTTTGAAAATGGTGGTTTTACCGGCACCATTCGGGCCAATAACACCAACGATGCCAGCTTGAGGAAGTTTAAAGTTTAAATTTTCATATAATAATTTATCGCCAAATGCTTTCGAAACACCAATGGCGTCAATTACATTTGTTCCTAAACGAGGGCCATTTGGAATATAAATTTCCAATTTTTCATCCAATTGATTTTGATCTTGGCTCATCAATTTGTCGTAATTCGACAAACGGGCTTTTGATTTTGCATGACGGCCTTTTGGTGCCATTCGCACCCACTCCAACTCCCGTTCCAATGTTTTTTGGTGTTTGGATGCTTGTTTCGATTCTTGCGCTAATTTTTTCGATTTTTGTTCTAACCAAGTAGAGTAATTTCCTTTCCAAGGAATTCCTTCGCCCCTGTCCAACTCTAAAATCCAACCCGCCACATTGTCCAGGAAATAACGGTCGTGCGTAACGGCAATAACAGTTCCTTTATATTGTTGCAAGTGATTTTCCAACCAATGCACAGATTCAGCATCTAAATGGTTGGTAGGCTCATCCAACAATAAAATATCAGGTTCCTGCAACAACAATCGGCACAAAGCAACTCTTCTACGTTCACCTCCCGAAAGATTTTTAATTGGGGTGTCACCATCGGGCGTTCTTAAGGCATCCATGGCAATTTCAAGCTTTGTATCCAGTTCCCAAGCATTTGAAGCATCAATTTTATCTTGAAGCACTGCTTGTTGCGCCATTAATTTATCCATTTTGTCGGCATCGGAATACACTTCTTCCAAGCCAAACATATCATTTATTTTATTGTATTCCTCTAATATGGCCACAGTTTCGGCCACACCTTCTTTCACAACATCCAATACCGTTTTAGAATCATCCAATTGCGGTTCCTGAGATAGAAATCCGACAGAATAGCCCGGTGCAAAAACCACATCACCCTGATAATTTTTTTCAAGTCCGGCTATAATTCTAAGCAAGGTAGATTTACCCGAACCGTTTAAACCTAAAATCCCGATTTTAGCCCCGTAAAAGAAACTTAAATAAATATTTTTTAAAACCGGCTTGTTTGCACCTTGGTAAGTTTTGGTTAAACCTGCCATTGAAAAAATCACCTTATTATCGTCAGCCATTGTTATAGTTATTTGTTGTTGGTTATATGTTGTTGGTTGTTTTAAGTTTTAAGAATTTTTATGTTGAAAGTTATTAGTTTCTGAATTAGTTAACTCTTAACCTACCGGAAGGCAGGCTTATAACTTTTAACTTTTATACTCTTCCTTTTAAAGCATTAAACACCCAAGCGATGGCGAAAAACCCGATTCCTACGGAAGCAAATCCCCAGCCGGCTATGTCATTATATCGAAAAGCTCCAAGCGCGATAAGCCCTAAGCCAACTACAAGCATAATAAATGTTGCCCAAGCCAATACAGTATTTTTATTCATTTTATATGGTTATTTATTAAATTGAATTTCTAAAAAATAAATTTGCGGTTTGCAAATATCGTAATTTTCAGCTACAAAAATACAAAAAAACGCACTCTTTAGGAGTGCGTTAAATCAAAATAAAGTAAAAATTATCTATTTTAAAACTGTGCTGACTCAGTTTTTTTATTTAAACTATTTATACAACCTTTCTTAATTTTTCTTCAACTTTATTGTTTTTAGAAATAACTTCAAATTGATTAGATGTGTTGTTTTCGCCTCCTGCTTTTAAAGCTTTGTCTCCTGCAAAAAATGTTTTATGGTCATCACCAAGATTTGACCCTGCCATTCTTTGATGTTTTACACAAGAAACACCTTTACGAATTTCTTGTCTCTGAACATCTTTTACATAAGCCAACATACCTTCTTCTCCAAAATAACCTTCTGTTAAATCATTCATATGAAGTGCTGTTGTATGATAAGTTGGTAACGTAATTAAGTGATGAAATATACCTGCATATCTTGCCCCATCTATTTGGAACGTTCTAATTTTCTCATCAGCACGATAGCACAATTGCGAATCATCATATTGTTCATCCATTAAATTATTTCTATCATAGTCTGTCATATTTTCACCTTCTGAAAGCATTTCTTCATATATCTGATTGCGGAAATTTAATGTCCAATTAAAAGATGGTGAATTATTGTAAACCAATTTAGCATTTGGCACAACTTCTTTAATTCTGTTTACCATATTTGCGATTTGCTTAACATTTGGTGTTGGAGTTTCAATCCATAGTAAATCTGCTCCATTTTGAAGACTGGTAACACAATCTAACACAACTCTATCTATATTAGAGCCATCTTTAAATTTATACAATCCATTTGGCAATCTTACAGGACGCACTAATTTACCATCTCTTTTAAGAAACACATCATCTTCTTCTGCATCATTTATGTCAATTTCTTCCGCTTCAACAAAGGCTAAATATTGAGAAGCCAAATCTCCTGGTTCATTACTAACCGGTAATTTCTGCGTTAAACTGGCACCTTCTGAATCTGTTCTTGCAACAATAATTCCGTCATCTACTCCTAATTCTAAAAACGCATACCTAATGGCATTCAGTTTAGCAATAAAATCTTCATGAGGCACAGTGACTTTTCCATCCTGATGACCACATTGTTTAGCATCAGAAACTTGATTTTCAATTTGAATCGCACAAGCGCCAGCTTCAATCATTTTCTTTGTTAGCAAATAAGTAGCTTCTTCATTCCCAAAACCTGCATCGATATCAGCAATAATAGGAACTACATGCGTTTCAAAATTATCAATTTGATTTTGCACATCTTCTCCTTTTTCAAGTCTTCTGAACAAATCATTTAACTCAATTGCATCTGCTTGACGTAAGAAATCATAAATTTCCTTTATTAATGCCGGAACTGTAGTTTTTTCGTGCATCGATTGATCTGGCAATGGTCCAAATTCTGAGCGTAATGCAGCTACCATCCAACCAGAAAGATATAAATATCTTTTACTTGTTGTTTTATGATGCTTTTTAACAGCTATCATATTTTGTTGCGCAACAAAACCATGCCAACAACCTAATGATTGTGTGTATTTTGAAACATCTGCATCATATTCTGCCATATCCTTTCTCATAATGGCAGCTGTATATTTAGCGATATCTAAACCTGTTTTAAAACGATTTTGAGCAACCATTCTTGCTGCAATTTCAGGATTTATTGCATTCCAAGTATTTCCATACTTAGCTTTAATATCTTTTACTGTTTGTATAGCAGAACTATAATTACTTTGTACTAAATTTTTCATAATTTTGTCTTGTATTTAATTTTTATGGTTATTTATATGAATCACCCTTTAATTTCGCGGTTTTTGGGTGGTTTTTTTATAGGTATTTATACACTTTTAAGGTTAAGAATTCTTCAAATTTTTCTGAAATGACCAGAGAATCAAACAATTCGATGGCCAAATTAAATTTTCCGTTTTTAAAGGCAACTTCTCCAACCAACTCTTTAATTTGATGGATTTCTGAGTCCAATAATTCAATATACAATTCAACCGTAAATTTTCTGCCGTCTTCCATAGTCGAATTGTTATGAAGCCATTGCCACAATTGCGTTCTTGAAATTTCGGCTGTTGCGGCGTCTTCCATCAAATTGTACAATGCTGCGGCACCATTTCCCGACAACCAGGATTCCAGATATAAAATGCCAACATTGATGTTTTTACGAATTCCGTCTTCCGTAATCGTTCCTTTTGGCTGCTCCAACAATTGAGATTCGGTAATCTTTATATCGTTTCTTTTTTTATCAATTTGATTGGGCTCAGGCATAAATTGGTTAAAAACTTCCAAAGCCACAGAAACCAGTCCCGGATGCGCCACCCAAGTGCCGTCGTGGCCATTTTTTGCCTCGCGTTCTTTATCCATTCTCACTTTTTCGTAGGCGATTCTGTTTGCCTCTTCATCATTTTTTACCGGAATTTGTGCTGCCATTCCGCCAATCGCATGAACATTTCGCTTGTGGCAACGCTGAATCACCAATAAGGAATAGGCTTCCATAAAAGGTGTCGCCATTGTTACCTGACTTCTGTCGGGCACGCTAAAATTTTTGTGATTTCTGAATTTTTTGATATAAGAAAAAATATAATCCCAACGGCCGCAATTCAATCCAGCCATATGGTCTTTTAATTCATATATAATCTCATCAATCTGAAAACTTGCAGTTATGGTTTCTATTAAAACAGTGGCTTTAATGGTTGCTTGTTTTATGCCGAAGTACTCTTGCGAAAACACAAAAACTTCATTCCACCAACGCGCTTCCAGATAATGTTCCAGTTTTGGCAAATAGAAATAAGGTCCGGATTCATTTTCTAACAATTGTTTCACATTGTGAAAAAAGTACAAACCAAAATCAACCAAAGAACCCGACATTTGTTCCTCATTAATCAGCAAATGCTTTTCATTCAAATGCAATCCTCTTGGCCTCACACAAAGCGTGGCTATGGTTTCGTTTAATTTATATTCCTTTCCGTTTTCATTTTCAAACGAAATGGTTTTATTGATGGCGTCCCTCAAATTTTGTTGCCCTTCCATTAAATTGCTCCAAATTGGGGAATTGCTGTCTTCAAAATCTGCCATAAAAACTTTAGCGCCAGAATTTAAAGCGTTGATGATCATTTTCCTGTCAACCGGCCCCGTAATTTCAACCCTTCTGTCAAGCAAATCTTTTGGCAATGGCGCTGCTGTCCAATCTCCTTCTCTTACTTCAACAGTTTCTCTAGGAAATTCCGGAAAATTTCCTTTGTCAAAATAATTTTGCTGTAAAACCCTTCTTTCCAACAATTCCAAACGTTCGCTGTTAAATTTCTCATGCAACTGCACTAAAAAATCCATGGCTTCATTTGTCAAAATATCGCCATAAGAATTTTTAACATCTTCTGAAAAAGATACCGGGTGAATTGTTGTTTCATTAAATTTTTTCATTTTGCTGTGATTTTATGAAGGCAAACATAAAATAAAGTTTTTGATAAAACAAGCGAACGTTCGCTAATTTTTAGTTTTAGATAAATTTTTATTATTTCGCTAAAAAACATACCTTTGTTTTATGAATATAGAAGAAGAATACATCCGTTTAATCTTTGGATTGAAATTGAAGCAAATCAGAACAGAGAAAAATCTGTCCTTATTTGGACTTTCCAAGCTTACAAACATCTCAAAATCGTACCTAAACGAAATTGAAAAAGGCAAAAAATATCCCAAGACGGATAAAATTGCGCTATTGTCTCAAGTGTTGGATGTTCCTTACGACAATATGGTTTCCTTAAAACTCGATAAAAACTTGGCTCCTTTAGGGGAAATATTGCAATCCAAAATCTTAAAAGAAATTCCGTTGGATTTATTTGGCATTCAGGAAGCCGATTTAATTGACATTATTTCAAATGCGCCAGCCAAGGTCAATGCGTTTATAAGCACCTTAATTAAGATTGCCCAAAACTATAACCTTTCACGTGAAAGTTTCTTTTTGGCAGCTTTACGTTCTTATCAGGAAGCGCATAACAATTATTTTGAAGATATTGAATTAAGTGTTGAAAAGTTTGCCAAAGCCTATCAGATTAATTTAGAGGAAAAAATAAAATCGGCCGATTTAGAAGAAATTTTGGTGGAAGAATTTGATTATAAAATAATCAACAACGGGCTTTCCTCTTATACCAATTTAACGGAATTAAGATGCGTGTTCATTCCAAAAACAAACACGTTGCTGTTAAGCGATACCATCGACGAATCGCAAAAAACATTTATTTTTGCTAAAGAACTGGCCTACAATTACCTGAACTTAAAAGATCGGCTTTATACATTTTCATGGATAAAATTTGAAACTTTCGACCAGGTTTTAAACAATTTTATGGCATCATATTTTGCCGGCGCGCTCATCATTCCCAAAAAAGCCATCGAAAATCAGCTGAAAACATTTTTTGAGCAAGAAAAATGGGATGGCAATAATTTCAATAAAATGATTGCCCATTTCACCGATTCTCCCGAAACCTATTACCAGCGATTGACAAACATTTTGCCGAAAGTATTTCATTTTAAAAATTTATTCTTTTTGCGTTTCACCAATAAAAATGGCGAAAACAGGTACAAACTTTCAAAAGAACTTCACATCACCCAACAACAGCCACCAACCGCCAACGAAACTCATGAACGCTATTGCAGAAGGTGGATTTCTATTGATATTTTAAATAGGGTGGGCAAAAATGAAATTATTTCCGACATTCAAATTTCCAATTATCCCGGAAATGAATTAAGTTATTTGTTGATTTCAAGCGCCACCAAAGATCCTTTTAAAGAAAATCACAATCGGAGCATCAGTATTGGATTGCTGATTTCGCCATTGTTAACAAGTAAAATTAACTTTATTAACGATGCCAACATTAAATCAAAAAAAGTTGGGGTTACCTGTGAGCGATGTCCAATAACCGATTGCGAAGTAAGGGTTTGCGAACCAACAGAACTTCAAAAGATCGCCAAAAATGAAGAAATTGCCAAAACGGTTCAACAACTCCTGACAGATTATTCCTAAAACTGCATCGGCACTTCAATAAAAAGCAATTCTGAAGCTCTCTTGGCTTTTATATGGATATTTTTGGTTTCAGAAATGCCAATGGCATCTCTTTTTTCCAAAATTTCATTTTCAATGTTGATTTCGCCTTCTACAACCATCAAATACAATCCGTGATTTTCTGATTTTAACGCGTAAGTAAATGCTGAATTTTCATCCAAATCGATTCTTGAAATCACCGCATCCTGGTGAATCTTCAACGTATTTTTTACATCCCCATCAATAGAAGAAACCAAAATTTGAAGCTTATTTTTTCTTGCTGAAGCATCAAATTTTTGTTGGTCATATCTTGGTTCCACATCATTTTTATCAGGGAAAATCCATATTTGAAACAAATTTACTTCTTCACTTGGAGAATTGTTCATTTCGGAATGCTGCAAACCGCTTCCAGCCGACATTACCTGAACTTCGCCCGTGTGCAACTCAATAAATTTGTTGCCCGTAGAATCGCGATGTTTCATGGTTCCTTTTAATGGAATGGTAATTATTTCCATATTGTCATGGGGATGTGTTGCAAAACCCATCGCCCCTTGAACGGTATCATTATTTAAAACCCTTAACGCACCAAAATTTACCTTTTCAGGATCGTAATAATTTGCAAAACTAAAGGAATAATTTGCATCAAGCCATCCGTAATTGGCTTTGCCCCTATTGGCGGCTTTATGGATTATTTTTTTCATATTTTGTCCAGAATTTTACTTTTATGATAAATTATTAACCTGACTTTTAACTTTACCTTTTACAAGACTTTTTCAAATTCTTTAACCAATTTTACCAGCGCTTCTTTTAATTCAGCATTTACTATTTCGTCTTCCTTAAAATTTTCGGCATATAAAGGAAACGGCATATTGCCAATAATATTTGCCCCCATAAAAGGAAATTTACCCAACGCAATATCCAAAACAGATTTTCCTCCACGAATACCGGGTGAAGCACTTAACAATAACATTGGCCTATTTCTCCATACTTTACCTTCAATTCTCGACAACCAATCCAATGTGTTTTTAAAAGCGGTGGAATAGGCGCCATTGTGCTCTGCCAGTGAAATAATAAATCCGTCGGTTTTGTCAAATATTCTGTTTAAATCGGTTGTTGCTTTTGAATATCCTTTTTCGGCTTCAACATCAACAGAAAACAATGGCATTTCAAAATCATTCAAATCAATATTTACCACCTCAACATTCTTCAATAAACTGCCGGCATATTCAGCCAATTTCTTATTAATGGAGTTTTTGCTACTGCTTCCGCCAATAGTTAGGATCATTTTTTTCATTTACCTGGTTTTTGTTCTTACAAATATATTTAGAATATTTATTAATCGACCTTATATTTACTTTCAATAATTATAATCAAAAATAATTAACATTCATTTTGTACTTTAGCGCATCTTGAAAAGATCAAATAAAATGGACATCAACTTCAATAAAAACGAAGATTTCAACAAACTTCAATTGGCGGCACTTAAAAGAAAACTTGTAAAAGTTTACAAAGGCGGCGGTGAAAAAAGAACAGAAAAACACAAAGACAACGGAAAGCTAACGGCAAGAGAACGCATTGAGTATCTTTTTGATGCCAAGAGCGATTCCATAGAAATTGGCGCTTTGGTTGGTGAAGGAATGTACGAAGAACACGGTGGTTGTCCGTCGGGCGGCGTTATCGTAAAAATTGGCTTTATCAAAGGAAAACAATGCATTGTAGTAGCCAATGATGCAACGGTAAAAGCCGGAGCCTGGTTTCCAATTACAGGAAAAAAGAATTTACGAGCCCAGGAAATTTCCATGGAAAATAAATTGCCCATCATTTATTTGGTGGACAGTGCCGGGGTTTATTTGCCTATGCAAGACGAAATTTTTCCCGATAAAGAACACTTTGGAAGAATTTTCAGAAATAATGCCGTGATGAGCAGCATGGGAATTACCCAAATAGCCGCTGTTATGGGCAGTTGCGTTGCCGGCGGCGCCTATTTGCCGATTATGAGCGACGAAGCTATTATTGTTGACAAAACAGGAAGCATTTTTTTAGCCGGAAGTTATTTGGTGAAAGCTGCCATTGGGGAAAATGTGGATAATGAAACTTTGGGAGGCGCAACGGCGCACAGCGAAATTAGTGGAGTGACCGATTATAAAGCCACAGATGACCACGACGCTTTGGATAAAATAAAAAATATTATTGATAAAATTGGCGATTATAACAAAGCTGGTTTTAACAGAATAAAAACGGTAAATCCGGTTGAAAACCCTGAAGAAATCTTTGGAATTTTACCCGCCACAAGAACCGACCAATACGATATGCTGGAAATCATAAAACGTTTGGTGGACAATTCAGAAATAGAAGAATATAAAAAAGAATATGGAAAAACCATCATTTGTGGCTATGCGCGCATCGAAGGCTGGGCTGTGGGAATTGTGGCAAACCAACGAAAAGTGGTTAAAAACGCCAACAAAGAAATGCAATTTGGCGGTGTCATCTATTCTGATTCTGCAGATAAATCAACCCGATTTATTGCCAACTGCAATCAGAAGAAAATTCCGTTGGTATTTTTGCAAGACGTTACCGGATTTATGGTCGGCAGCAAAAGCGAACACGGCGGTATTATAAAAGATGGTGCCAAAATGGTAAATGCGGTGAGCAATTCTGTAGTTCCAAAATTTACGGTGGTGATAGGAAATTCATACGGCGCAGGAAATTACGCCATGTGCGGAAAAGCGTATGATCCACGCCTTATTTTTGCCTGGCCTTCTGCCCGACTTGCGGTGATGGGAGGCGAACAAGCTTCAAAAGTATTGTTGCAAATAGAAACGGCTTCGTTAAAAAATAAAGGTGAAGAAATCACCAAAGAAAAAGAACAAAAAATATTGGAACACATTCAGCAAAAATACGACACGCAAACGTCGCCCTATTATGCCGCTGCGCGTTTATGGACCGATGGGGTTATCAACCCTCTAGACACCAGAAAGTGGATTGGTATGGGCATTGAAGCCGCAAATCACGCACCCATTGAAAAACAATTCAATTTAGGGATAATTCAGGTTTAAAAAAATTGTAAATACCTTTTGTAATAATTATATTTGCAGCACAAAAAAATTAGAAAACAGTATGGGAAGAGCCTTCGAATTTAGAAAAGGAAGAAAAATGAAACGTTGGTCGGCTATGGCAAAAACATTTACCAGAATTGGTAAAGATATCGTAATGGCGGTAAAAGAAGGCGGGCCAAATCCGGAAAGCAATTCACGTTTAAGGGCAGTCATCCAAAATGCCAAGGCAGCCAATATGCCTAAAGAAAATGTTGAACGCGCCATTAAAAAAGCCACCGACAAAGATACTGCCAATTATAAAGAAGTACTATTTGAAGGTTACGCGCCGCACGGCATTGCTCTGGTAATTGAAACTGCAACAGATAATAACAACAGAACCGTTGCCAACGTGAGAGCTGCTTTTAATAAATGCAACGGAAACTTTGGAACATCAGGATCCGTTGTTTTTATGTTTGACCATACGTGCAATTTCCTCATAAAAGCTGATGATCTGAAGATGGATTTGGAAGAATTTGAATTGGAACTGATCGACTTTAATGTGGAAGAAGTTTTTGAAGACGAAGAAGGAATTCTGATTTACGCGCCTTTTGAACAATTTGGTGCTATCCAAAAGTATCTTGAAGAAAATAATATAGAAATTCTTTCCTCAGGTTTTGAGAGAATTCCTACTACCACCACCAAACTTTCTGAAGAAGAGCAAGCCGATGTTGAAAAATTATTGGAACGTTTGGAAGATGATGACGATGTGCAAAACGTTTACCACTCAATGGAAATGAATTGATGATAAATTTGTTTGGCAAAAAATCTTCGGAATTAAAACAGGAAATACACAAGGAAATTATTTGTCCGAACTGTCTTTCGAAAAATACGACAAAAATCTCTGTATTAGGTGTTTACAAACACCTTTTTCACATTCCGTTTGTTTCTGGAGGCAAGTACGGGGCTTCCGTTTGCACAAATTGCAATCATACTTTTGAATTGCATGCTATGCCAATGACCATAAAATTAGCTTATTTTGAATTGAAAGAAACCGCTAAAACACCTATCTGGTTTTATATCGGTTTAATTGGTGTTAAGGTGCTGGTCTTGGTTAAAATATTCAGTCGGTATTTTTAGAAGACGGAAGTTCAAAAACTATTTTTTAAAAATTCCAACGTTTTTGCTCTGTCAATTTTTTTTGTTTCCGTTTCTATAAACTTTTCTAAAAAATAGATTTCCTTAGGAATTTCATAGGTTGAAAATAATTTTGAGTTTTTAATTTCGCTAAGAATCAGTGCTTTTGTTGAATTCTTTATTTTATCAATCTTTAATTCTTCAATAATGAGAATCATTTTTTCACCAAGAATTTTATCTTTTTTTCCTGCAACAAAAAAACGATTTTCAATAATTCCGGCTAATTTTTCTTCAATTTGCTCGGGAATTAATTTTATGCCGCCCGAATTAATCACGTTATCAATTCTTCCCAGCCATTTAAATTCAGTTGGAGAAATAAGTTCAACCAAATCGTTGGTCACTACTTTTTCTGCTGAAATTGTTGGCGCATCAATTACCAGACATCCTCTATGATTGACAGCAATTTTGATGTTTGGCAATGTTTTATAATAAGATTGCTTCGCTCCGCTCGCAATGACGTTAAGTTTTTTAACTGCAATGTGCGTAATGGTTTCCGTCATTCCGTAAGTGGCAAATATTTCAGTTTTTACTTCCTGAATTTTACTTAATAATTCATTTGAAACCGTTCCACCGCCGACAATCAGTTTTTTAATTTTATGAATATCAGCCAAAGAATTGTGCAATTGCATAGAAACCATGGCAGAAAAATCATAGATTTTATCGCTATTTTTTAACGGATTTGAAGTTGGTTCTACAACATCCAAATGCCAGCCCAATGTTAGCGCCCGCACCAACATCATTTTCCCGGCAATATAATTGGTAGACATACACAACAATGCGGTAGTATTTTCGGGCAAATTAAAATACTCGCCCGTGGCTTTTGCGCTGTTAATCATATGTGATTTTTGAAGCTGGATGATTTTCGGATTCCCGGTTGAACCAGAAGTTTTTACTTCAACAAAAGATGTCGCATTAAACCAATTCGTTAAAAAATCAGCCACTTCCACAGAAATTTCCTTGGAAAAATCGATCAGTTCTTCTTCACAACTAAATGATTTTCCCTGCAATTTAAATGCACTGTGATATGGATTTTTTTTCAATGGGTTTAATCGTTTATTTGTTTAAAAGTTTAATTGTGTGATTGTGAATCAAATTAATGAATTTATTATACTAATTTCATTATAATTCCCCCTTCGGGGGATAGGGGGCTATAAACTCCTCTTCCTTAAATTCTATCGGTTTAAACACTTGGCCAAACAATTTTTCTTTCCAGTTGGTCCATCCGTATTTTTTGGAAAACAATAACAAAATTAATGGATACAAAATAAATACCGGCACAAACATTTCATAATCAATAGAAGGTTCAGAAATATCAACCAATAAAGCATCTGTTTGAAAAACAGTCCAGTTTGTTGTGACCAAAACCGCCGCAACAACATTGTTTGCCGCATGAAAACCCAAAGCCAACTCGGTGCCTTCATCCATCAAAGTAAAAATTCCAAGTAATAGACCCGTTCCAATATAATAGACCATGATAAACCAGCCCAATTTCTCCACTTCCGGATTTAAACCGTGCAACAAACCAAATATTGCGGAAGTCAACATGAGCGCCACAAACGAATTTTTAAACCAAGTTCCAAATCCTTGCATTAAATATCCTCGAAACAACAATTCTTCCATACTTGTTTGGATGGGCAAAAACAAGACTGATATAAGCAATAAAATAAAAAACGGGATGGCTTTAAAATTCCAAATATAATCTTCCGGCGCCATAAAATATCCAATAGCCACCATAAAAAGCCCTACAATTCCCCAGACTGAAAACGCATAAAAGACGCGTCCCCAGTCCACTTTTTCCCTGCTGGTAATAATGGTCTTTATTTTTCTTTTATGGATAAATTTTATGCCTAAAAACAAGGACAGCAATCCAAACAAAAAAGAAGCAATAATCAATAAAAGAAACAAATTTGCATCAATTCCCAGATCCACAAAATTTGTGCTTGCAGATTGCATAAACGTTTCAATATCGCCTGCATAAATGAAAGCAACTAAGGATAAAGGAACATATCCCATAATTTGCCAGCCAAAAATCAATAACATCAATGTCACCAAATAAGCAGTCCACTTATTATTTCCTTTGTATGCTTGTTGTATAAATTTCATTTTTATAATTTAACGTTCCATTTAATTTTGTTGTTGTAATGTAAATTCTCTCCCTTTACCTCTAGCGGACTTTCAAAATTGTTGGTAAACAAACTTCCGGTTCCCAATCCTTGCGGCATGTTGTTTTTTAAGGTGTATGTCCACTGCGCAATGGCGTTTAAACCAACATTGCTTTCCAAAGCCGAGGTAATCCACCAGCCAATATTTTGTGTTGCAGCCAGCTGAATCCATTCGGCACTTCCTTTAAATCCGCCCACCAAACTTGGTTTCAGAATAACGTATTGCGGCTTTATTGTTTGTAGCATTTTCTTCTTATCTGTTACATCAAAAACACCGATTAATTCTTCATCCAACGCAATTGGAATTGGCGATTTTGAACATAATTCTGCCATTTCATCAATTTGTCCCTGTTTAATGGGCTGTTCAATAGAATGTATTTCCAAATCAGACAATCTTTTTAATTTTCCCAAGGCTTCTGACGGAAGAAATCCACCGTTTGCATCAACTCTCAGTTCAATTTCTGCGGAAGAAAATTCATTTCTGATGCTTTTCAGCAAAGAAATTTCCGTTTCAAAATCGATGGCTCCTATTTTCAATTTAAGGGTTGAAAAACCTGCATTTATTTTTTCTAAAATTTGTTGTTTCATAAAAGCTTCGCTTCCCATCCAAATCAACCCGTTTATTTTTATGGCAACTTCAGATTTGGTAAATTTCGAAGGAAACAATTCAAAAGGATCTTTATGCTGAACCGACAAAAGCGCCTGTTCCAATCCGAACTGAATGGAAGGAAACTCAGTGAGTTCAATCAATAATGCTGACGAATTTCTGTTGATATTTTCACAAAGCCAAGCCAATTTGGCTTCATAATCTGGTCTGTCATCGGTGCTTAATCCTTTAAAAACTGCACATTCTCCATAACCAACTTTATCACCGTTAACCACTTTTAAAAAATAGGTTTCCTTGGTTCGCAAAACACCTCTTGAAGTGCCGCTGGCCTGTTTAAAATTTAGGATATATTTTTGAAAAAAAACTTTCATCTGTTTTATTAAAGTCGAAAGATACAACTATTTGAAAATTTATTTTATATTGGCAAAAGAAATTAAAACTGTTTTATGGACCTGCCGCAGATACCGAATTTGATTTATTATGCGATTCCTTTTTTTATCGTAACAGTGATTATTGAAGGCATTGCTATTTTCAAAAAAGACCCGGAAAACTATAACATTAAAGACACTTTTGCTTCTTTATCTATGGGCGTTGGCAATGTTTTGGTTAATTTATTAAGCAAATTAATCGTGGTTTTTGTGATCACTTTTTTATACGAAAATTTTAGGATGGCAACCATTCCATTTGCCTGGTGGGCCTGGTTATTGATTTTGTTTGCCGACGATTTTTGTTATTACTGGTTTCATAGAATTGGACACGAAAGTCGGTTTTTTTGGGCATCGCACATCATCCATCATTCCTCACAAAAATACAATTTAAGTACCGCTTTGCGCCAAACTTGGACTGGCGGATTTTTCAGTTTTGTGTTTTATTTGGCCTTGCCTTTATTTGGTTTTCACCCTTTAATGATATTTACACAGATGGCCGTCAGTTTAATTTACCAATATTGGATTCATACCGAATTAATTGACAAAATGCCCCGTTGGTTTGAAGCAGTTTTCAACACGCCTTCACATCACAGGGTTCATCACGGATCAAATCCTTTGTATCTCGACAGAAATTACGCGGGAATTCTCATTATTTGGGACAAATTATTTGGCACTTTTCAGCCTGAATTAAAGGAAGAAAAAGTTGTTTACGGATTGCATTCAAACATCAACACCTACAATCCAATAAAAATTGCATTTCACGAATGGATTGACGTTTTTAAAGACGCCATTTCAGCAAAAACTTCTTTTGTAAAAAAGTTTAACTATTTCATTAAACCACCAGGTTGGAAACACGACGGTTCAGGCTTGCTTTCTGAAGATTTAAGAAAAGAATGGCTTATGAACCATCAAAAAAATGCTCCTATAAATTAGCATTAACGCTAAAACTTATTTTTCTATAATTTTAAGCTAGCGCCAATCTCAAGTAAAATCAATTCTTTTTTTGCTTTGGCAAACTTTTCAAAAGCGTCTTTATGGTTTATTTTTATGTAGCCAAAAGTGTCAAAATGAACGCCCAAAACTTTATTGCAGCCTAAAAATTTAGATGCTATAATTGCTTCATCTAAACCCATGGTGAAATTATCGCCAACCGGCAAAATTGCCAAATCGAGCTCGCCAATTACTTGGGGAATTAATTTCATATCATACGTTAAAGCGGTATCGCCGGAAATATAGATGAGGTGATGGCTGGTTTCTATGACAAAACCACCCGGTTGTCCGCCGTAACTTCCATCGGGAAAAGAACTGGAATGAATGGCATTTGTATAATGTACTGTTCCGAAATCGAAAGTCCATTTTCCGCCGTGATTCATTGGATGCCCTTTAATTCCTTTGCTTTCAAAATGAGAAACAATTTCAAAATTTGAAATGACTGTGGCCCCAGTTCGTTTTGCGATGGTTTCAACATCCAAAATATGATCTTGGTGTGCATGGGTTATTAAAATATAATTGGCCTGTAATTTATTGATGTCAATGTTTTTGGCCAATTCATTTCCAGAAATAAATGGATCAACTAACAGTGTTTTGTCTTTTGTTTCGATACTTAAACTTGAATGGCCTAAAAAGGTGATTTTCATAATGGGAAGTTTGTTAGTGATACCCTGCAATTTAATAAAATAAATCCATAAAAAAACCACGAAAAACTAATTTTCCGTGGTTTCCAACAAACAAATAAGTAAAGTTTATGAATTAAAACTTATACTTGACATAGGCAGTGAAATTTCTGCCAGTTTCGTAAATACGTCCTGCGGAAGTATTTGAATTTTGATAAGAATAATTTAAATGTTCATAATAAGCCTTGTCAAAAATATTCAATACGGCAAATCCGATTGAAAAATTATCGAACGGAGTTACTCCGGCTCTTAAATCCATGGTCCCGAAACCTGGAGTTTTTTCTTCCATAAATGAAGCTGAAATTCTGCTTTGTTCTGCCACCAATCTCGAATTTAATGCGATCCAAAATTTATTTTCTTCAAACTTAACGCCCAAATTTGCCATAAATGGAGGAATTTGCGCCAACGGCTCATCCAAATCTTCATTTTGGGCACGTGTATAGGAAAGTTCAGAAGTAAATGACAATTTATTAGTTGCGCGCACATTAAAATTAAACTCAAATCCGGTTTGCGAAGCTTTATCAATATTGACAAATTGTTTGGCAAAAACCGGCGGCGTAGTTGGCATAAATTTTCTTGGAATAGTTGGATTAACAATACCATAAATATAATCTTCCAAGAAGGAATGAAATACCGAAGCACCAACTTCAAAATCTTCAAACTTCTTAGAAAAAGACAATTCTATTTGGTTGTTAATTTCAGGTTTTAGATTTGGGTTTCCAACATATTCATAAGGATCTACGCCAACATTATAATGATTGATAAAACGTTCGGTCATTGATGCCGTTCTAATTCCCCTTCCAACTGCAAATTGTGTTTGAAATCCGTTTTTTTGATATTTTACGGAAGCATTTCCGCCGATATTCACTTCCGATTCGTCCTTAATTTCGCCGCCATACAACGCTTCAAAATCGGGCGCAGGATCATTTAGCTTTGCTGAAATAAAATCGGCCCTAACGCCAGCAGTAATTGTGGTATAATCTGTAATTTTTATTTTTTCTTCCACAAAAACACCAATATCATTTAAATCGGCATCCTGCCAAACTTTATCCGTAAAAGTCATAGGATTAGGCAACACATTTCCATTCATTATTTTTACAATTCGTGTTCTGTCTCCTTTTCTGTTCAGCAAATTGGCATCGACGCCGGCAAACAATTTCGAATTGTTGGAAGTATTAATGACCATTTCTGCTTTACCGCCGTAAGAAAAAGATTCAACAGGCGATTTTGAATCGGTTGCCATAAAACTCGGACGATTTTCATTGGTCATTAAATGATCTACATAAGAGTAAAAAGCTTTAAAAGTAAAACTGCTTATTTTGTCAGAAATATTGTCGAATTTATAATCTATTCCAGCCAACAAACTATCGTCGTAAGGCGAATCCATCGCCAAGCCTGCATGGTCAATATCACGCGCAAAAGATTGTCTCCAGCTGAATTGCAAACGTTGGTTATCGGTTGGATTTACGCCAACTTTAACCGAATAATCTGTAGTTCTGAAAGAGGATTGCACCTCATCGCCATTTCCATCAGTATAATCGCCAAAATCACGATAAGAACCGTTCAATTGTACATCAAATTTCTTGGCAACATACACCAAAGAAGCGCCACTTACCAAATTACCGCCATTGGTTTCATAACCGCCTTCTACACTTCCGTGAAAACCAAGATCGTTTTTTGAAGGATTTTTGGAAACCAAATTGATAATTCCGCCAAAATTTTGTCCGAAACGAACCGTAAAAGGTCCTTTTACAATTTCAATTTTTTCAATTTCCTCCGGAATTACGTGCGTTGTGATTGGATCCATTCGGCTCGGACAAGCATTGTGGATTTTCATTCCGCCATCATATTGAACATTTAGTTGCTCGTATTTAAAAGAACGGAATACCGGTTCAGAAGCATAAGCACCGCGCTTTACAATGGCAAAACCCTGAATGTCTTTAAACAAATGCCCGACACTTCTTGGTTGGCTAACCATTTTTTCGGTATCCGTAATTACGGTAGATTGGGAAAGATTGCGCAACGGATTGGCATCCACAATAATTTCACTTAAATCTATTTGGGTCGATTGCATTTTGATCAGCATTTCGTTTTGCAATTCCACAACAATGGTTTTAAAACTAATATGGGAGATTTCTGCTTTTTCGCTACTTTCAGCCTGAATGGAAAATTCACCATTTGCATTGGTAACGGTCACTGATTTATTTTTAAGCACTTTAATGGTTGCGTATTCTATCGGATTGCCAGTTTCTTCCGATACAATTTTACCGCTTATGACAGCGGTTTGTGAATAGGCTGTTGCAACGCTAAACATTGCCAATAAGACTCCTATGATAGTATTTTTCATTTGATAATTTCGTTTTGATATTTGTTTTTTCAACCCAATGATTTATCCGAATTCATATTCATTATATGTTCGGAATTAGCCCAAAATTACCATTCATCAAAAAATAGATAAATAATACAAATTTTAAGCTTTTCAATAATGTGTTAACTACTTGGTATTAATTAATTTAACTATTCAAAAATCCATAAACGCCGCTATTGGTCCAAACTCTAGGTTTTAAAATACACCGAATTAAGCACCGATTTACAGCACTATAATTTCAGGAAATGAATTAAATAAAAAGCGTAACTGATTAATTAGGAAATGAATTGAGGCGGTTTCAATAAAGAATTGTAGAAATCTTGTGAAGTGTATTTATTAACAAAAAATCTATGCGTATAGTTCTCGTCGAAGTTTTTAAGCGTATAAGAAAATTGTTCTACAGGTGAAACAGGATATTTCTCCAAATCTATTTGTGGAATGGTAGATTTATGGTCGTGGTCGGTATGATTTGCTTTGTTCAATTGTTTTTCCAAATAACACTTCCCATTACACTCCAAATAAGGTTTGTCCCTATTTTCACAAAGCACATTAGCAATATAATCATAATTGGCATAATACTCCATTATTGGAACCAATGGACGAACCATAGCCAGCAAATAAAGCAGGTAAAAAAATATGCCGAAAAATTGATTTTTCATTTATAAATTATATACAAGACAAATATATCTTTTATTTTTTATTCAGAAAGTGACAAAAGTCACTTTAAGCCGCTAAAAATGTACCTAAACCAAATAATATTGCAAACAAAAAAGTACTTATAGCTAATTTTTTTAATTCAGGGTCTAAAAGTATGGGTCTTTTATTGCGAACCACCACCAAAAAATGTTTTCCAATTGGGATATAGGCCATCAAAAATAATAGTTGATGCCAGGATTTGTAATAAACAAATGAATATAATGAGACAAACAAAAAAGAAGCAATCAATAAATAATAATGATAATATTTGGCATATTCCACGCCTATTTTTACCACAATAGTATTTTTACCCGATTTTGCATCGGATACGCTGTCTCGCATATTGTTTAAATTTAATACGCCAATACTCAAAAACCCAATGGAACAAGCAGGCAAAAAAATGGCAACATCCAATTGTTTTGAGAATAAATAATAACTGCCGCAAACGCTAAGCAATCCGAAAAAGAGGAACACGAAGAAATCTCCAAATCCGCTATAACCATAGGCTTTATTACCCATGGTGTATTTTACGGCGGCTGCAATGCTTGCAATTCCCAACACAAAAAACACCAATAAGTTTACAAAATCGTCTTTGCCAAAAGCAATATAAATAAGTAAAATGGCAACAACCAAGGTAATTGCACTTGTTATTTTAATGGTCTTTAACAATTGTTCCGGTGAAATTTCTCCGCTTTGAATGGCTCGTTTAGGGCCAATTCTATCTAAATTATCGGTTCCTTTTACGCCATCACCATAATCGTTGGCGAAGTTGGAAATAATTTGAAAACCAACAGTGGTTAGCAATGCAAGTCCGCAAATCACCCAATTAAAATAGCCATGAGAGGCGGCCAAAAAACTGCCGACAATAATTCCTGAAACGGACAAAGGCAGCGTTCTTAAACGTGCGGCTTTCACATAGACTTTAAACATGGTGCAATTTTTTCAGAAGCTATTTGTCAGAAAATTTATAAATCTTCGGCGTTGGCAATTAATTCGGCAATGTCCATAACTTCAACATGATGCTCTTGATTTTTTGCTTTAATTCCGTCTGTGATCATCGTATTGCAAAACGGACAACCTGTAGCTATAATATTTGGTTTAGTTTCTAAGGCTTCTTCAGTGCGTTCAACGTTTATCTCTTTATTTCCTTTTTCAGCATCCTTAAACATTTGCGCGCCACCGGCACCACAACAAAGTCCGTTGGTCTTGCAACGTTTCATCTCAACCAATTCGGCTTCCAATTTTTCAATCAGTACTCTTGGCGCTTCGTAAACATCGTTTGCCCGGCCCAAATAACAAGGATCGTGAAAAGTAATTCGTTTTCCTTTAAATTTTCCTCCTTCAATGGTGATTTTTCCTTCATCCAACAAAGATTTTAAAAATTCGGTATGATGCAACACTTCATATTTCCCGCCGAGTTCAGGGTATTCATTTTTTAAGGTGTTGAAGCAATGCGGACAAGCAGTGACTATTTTTTTTACTTCATAGGCGTTCAAAACCTCAATATTGGTCATCGCCTGCATTTGAAACAAAAATTCATTTCCTGCTCTTTTCGCAGGATCGCCAGTGCAGCTTTCTTCCGTACCTAAAACAGCAAATTGTACATTTGCCTTGTTTAAAATTTTTACAAAAGCTTTCGTGATTTTTTTTGCTCTGTCGTCAAAACTTCCGGCACATCCAACCCAAAATAGAACATCTGGTTGAATACCTTGTGCGGTCATTTCAGCCATTGTAGGTACATTCATAAGTCTGCTTTTTTTATATATTTATGCTATTCGTGCTGACCATCGTCAAACACTTGAATAGTCACTTCTTTATTGATTAAATCGGTAAATTTACCGCGGTAACGTGTTGCTTTCACCAAATGATTGTCAATCCAATGGTAATTTCCGCCTCTCGGTTTACCCATCACCATTCCGTGATATTTGAATCCGTGTTTTTTAAGCCAAGTTTCTGTAACTTCACGATGTGCTTCCGTTCTTGAGGTAAAAAAGAAAATAATATGGCCTTCGTCATACCATTTATTCAACGTTTTAATCGCGTCTGGATAAGCTTCTGCCGTAACCATGCGTTCAGGTTCTTCATTAGGAATATCTTCGCCAACGGTACCGTCGATATCAATCAAATAATTTTTGATTCCTTCAGGTAAAATAGGGCTGATATGCAGTCCTGCTTCAACTTTTTCGTGCAATAATTTTTCTACATCCTCATTTTTCATGATAAAAGATCTTTATATTTTTAGTTAGTAATTTATTCGTCTTTCCAATTAAGTCGGTCCATTTGGTTGTATTGCCAAGGCGCGCCGTTGTTCTCAATATTTGTCATCATGCTGTTCAATTCTGTTGGTGCGGCAGATTGTTCCATCACCAAATAACGGCGTAAATCGATAATAATTGAAAGCGGATCTATATTTACCGGACATTCTTCAACACAGGCATTGCAACTTGTGCAGGCCCAAACTTCTTCAGGGGTGATATAATCGTTTAACAATTGTTTGCCATCATCAATAAATTTGCCATTTTTATCAATGTTTTTACCAACCTCTTCCAATCGGTCTCTGGTTTTCATCATAATGGCACGTGGAGACAACTCTTTTCCTGTGATATTTGCCGGACAAACAGAAGTGCATCTTCCGCATTCAGTACAGGTATAAGCATTCATTAATTGCACCCAATTTAAATCGGTCACATCACTGGCGCCAAATTTTTCGGGTGGTGCGGCATTTTCTGCAGGCACTGCATATGGATCGGCACTTGGATCCATCATCAATTTAACCTCATTGGTGACAGCTTCCAAATTGGTAAACTGACCTTTCGGTTTTAAATTTGCAAAATAAGTGTTTGGGAAAGCCAACAATATGTGCAGGTGTTTTGAATAGTACAAATAATTTAAGAATATTAAAATACCAACAATATGCAGCCACCAAGCAGTTCTTTCAATACTATTTACGACAGTAATACTAGATTCTTGAAATAAATTAGCAATGTATTGGCTTATTGGATTTCCAACATTTAAATTTTGAAAATGATTGTCGGTAGCATTCATCAAAAGGAATAACGACATTAAAACCATTTCGAAATATAAAATATTCAAGGCGTCATTTTTTGGCCAGCCTTTCATTTCCTTATTCCAGAAACGAGGAATTTGCAAGACCATTCTGCGCATCCAAAATATGATTACTGAAACCAAAACTAAGAATGCCAATATTTCAAAAGACCCAATCAAAAAGCTATAAAAACCTCCTAAAACAGAAAAAACGCGATGCGTTCCAAAAAGTCCGTCAATAATGATTTCCAACACTTCAATATTGATAATGATAAAACCTGCGTAAACGATGATATGCAGTATCCCGGCGATTGGACGTTTTACCATTTTTGATTGCCCCAAAGCAATTTTCAGCATATTATTAAAACGCTCATTTGGTAAATCAGATCGGTCAATGTTTTTGCCAAGCTTGATATTCCTGACAATTTTTTTGCTGTTTTTCACAAAAAACCCAATTCCAATCATTAAAAGAATTGCAAATGCGATGTTATCAATATAATTCATACATTTTAGTTTTTTGCTATTTTGAATATTTTAAATTTTATATCGCTAGCTCATTGATTTTTACTTTTCAACCTCAACATCTGTTTCAGGCACATAAGCTTTTTCCTTTTTTCCGAATAAAGAGAAATGAACAAAACGTTTTGGATGTAATTTCATTTCGCGCAACAACTCGTCCAATTCTTTTGAAGCACTTGTTAGGTTATTGTACATTTCTTCATCTTTCAACAATTTACCCAAAGTTCCTTTTCCTGATTCTGCATTTGCTAAAATACCGTTTAAGCTATTCACGGTAGTTTCCAAATTTTTAATGGTTGTGCCCAAGTTTGAATTTGCCAAAGAATCTGAAAGTTTTGCAAAATTATTGGTCATTAACTCAGCGTTGGTTAATGTGTTGCCAATTTTAACTTTATTGGTCGCCACCATTTCATTAACTGATTTCGAGATGGCATTAAAGTTTGAAATTGTTGCATTTAACTCGGCAATACTCGATTTCAAATCGGCCCTGGTTTTAGCATCCATAATTTCATTGATGCCAACCAATACGGAATCGGCGCTTACAACAGCTTTTCCAACTTTTTCGAAAAGTGGTTTTAAGTTTTCGGAAACTGAAGCAATCATATCCGCTTCAATTTCGCCTTTAAAAAAATCACCTGTTTTTGCAGTTTCTCCTTCATAGGAAGGAACGAGCGCCAAAGCTTTTCCGCCCATTAAACTGGCACTATAAATTCTGGCAATACTATTTTTTGAAAATTCCAAATCGGTTTCAACACTAAATTCTACGGTTAACCAACCACGTTTGGCAGGATCCGGATTAAAATTTATTGCAATCACTTTTCCAACTTCCAAGCCATTTAATGTGACAATGCTCGCTGTATTTAAACCTTGCACATTGTTATATTCCGTAAAATAAGTTTTTGAAGCAGCATCAAATAAATTTTGGCCTTTCAGGTAATTATAACCCCATATAAATAAGGCAATTACGGCTATGGCGATAACGCCTGTTTTTAACTCTCTGGTAATTTTCAAATCAATTCAATTTATTTGGGGCAATATTACTAATTATTTTTGGGAGTACTTAAAAAAACACGTTATGATTTTTTAAAAACATCCTCAACCGGTATTCTTTTTCCATTTTCAAATGCCACAATAAAAGAAGAGGTATATCCTTTAGATTTAGCCATTTGGTGCATTTTTTTTATTTCAGTATAATCGGATGTATTGCCAAAATAATATTTATAGCCGTTGTCAACTTTAACACGTTCTACATTGCTGAGCCCTTTAAAATTATTGGGCCTTGTTTCTAACCTATTGGTACCTGAGGCAATTTGCACTTTAAATTCAATATTATTAAAAATATTGCTCGCATCATTGGTAGTGGAAGCGTTGCTTTTTGAGCCTGTGTTGGTTTCATTTTTAGCAATGTTGGTATTGTTGCCCACCGTATTTAAAGTTAGCTGCTGAATGTATTTTAAAATATCCGAAGAAATTGATTTAGAATATTTTCCCTGTCCGCTTTCTGAATTTAAAAAGCTGCCTTCAACTGCATTCGTTAAAAAACCTGTTTCAATTAAAACACTTGGCATATAGGTTTGATGTAAAACCACAAAACCTGCCTGTTTCACACCTCTGTCCAATAGATTTAAATTACTTGTCAGCCCTTCCTGAATAATGCTTGCCAGTTGAATGCTTTTATCTAGATATTCTTCTTGCATAAGCGTTAAACCAATTACGGAATCGGGTGAATTAGGATCAAATCCCTTGTATTTCATTTCATAATTATCTTCCAGTAAAATAACCGAGTTTTCAGCCTTAGCAACTTCAAAATTCTGACGATTTACATGCGTTCCCAACACCCAGGTTTCAGAACCTGATGCTTGTGAATTGTGCGCATTGCAATGGATAGAAACAAACAAATCTGCATCTGCTTTATTGGCAATTCTTCCGCGCTCCCATAAATCAACAAAAACATCTGTTTTTCGCGTGTAAACAACCTTAATGCCTCTTTCTTTTTCCAATATTTCGCCAACCTGTAAAACAATTTTCAAGGCGATATCTTTTTCTTTGGCATAATTGTGCCCAACCTTGCCCGGGTCTTTGCCCCCATGTCCGGCGTCTAAAACTACAATAAATTCCTTTTTTTGAGCAATAATCGAATGATTATTAAATAGAAACGCCATAAAAAACACGAAAAATAGACTGTGCTTCATTGTCATTTTATTTTTAATTAAGAGTTGTGAGTTCATCAATAATTTTAGTTATTTTTGGCAACTGATATTTGTGTTTCAAATATTAAGCCATACATTTACAACCAATCAATAATGTGGTTGATTATTTAGGAAGCTAATGTAAAAAAACTTATGCTATCAACCCAATTTAAAAGACATTTTTATAAAAAATTCATTATTAAAACACCTTGTAAAAATAGCCATTTTTTATTTTTGCTGATAGTGATTTTCAGTATTGTCAATTTTAACGCTTACACTCAAGAAATTAAGGAAAAATCTACCGAAAATTTGAAGGTTAAGCTTAAAGACACCCTAATAATTCCATTAAAAGATTCCTTGGCCATAAAATCAAAGGATTCTTTATCCATAAAACCAAAAGACTCCATAGCCAAACCAAAAGAATTTCTTGAAAGTATAATTGTCCATAATGCGGATAGTTTGATACGTCAGGATATGAAAAACAAAAAAATATTATTATATAAAAATGCACACATCAATTATAATGATATTGATTTAACAGCAGGTTTTATTGAAATAGACAACAATACCAACATTATTACTGCCAAGGGAGTTAAAGACAGCATTGGAAGCTATTCGCAGCGCCCGATTTTTAAACAGGGCTCTGAAGAATCTACCCAAGATACCATAAAATTCAATTTTAAAACCGAAAAAGCGAAGATTTGGGGATTAAGAACTGAACAGCAAGGGATTATTATTAGAGGGGAAGTGAGTAAAAAACATAATGATTCGGTGGTTTTTATAGAAAATATAAAAATTACCACTTCTGAAAAAGAACACCCCGATTATTATATTGATATCAAAAGAGCAAAGTTTATTCAAAATAAAAAATTGGTGGCAGGAGCCAGTCAGTTAGTTATTGCCGATGTTCCCACGCCAGTTATATTGCCTTTTGCTTATGTGCCTTTAACCAAAGGGCGAACTTCGGGGGTTTTAATGCCAACTTGGGGTGAAAATAGCAGGCAAGGTTATTTTTTACAGAATGGCGGATATTATTTTGTGGTAAACGACAATTTTGATTTGGCTTTGCTGGGCGACGTTTATACCAATGGAAGCTGGGGTTTTAGGGCAGAATCCGGCTATGCGAAGCGCTATCGATTTTCGGGAAAATTTGATTTTAAATACGAAAACTTAGTGACGAGCCTTAAAGGTTTTGAGGACTATTCCAAAGGAACCAATTATAACATTCGATGGAATCATTCTCAAGACACAAAAGCAAGTCCAAATTCTAGATTTTCAGCTTCCGTAAATTTAGGGAGCAGCAAGTATTACAGGGAATCGCTTAATGAATACAATACCAACGCATTTTTAACAAACAACCTAAGTTCATCAGTTTCCTATTATAAAAAGTTTGTGGGAACACCTTTTAATATGTCTTTGTCAGTTACGCATTCGCAAAATACGAATACGGAAGAAATAGCGATGACACTTCCTTCTTTGCAGGTTAATATGGATCGGGTTTATCCTTTTACGGGTAAAAACGGCGCTAAAACAAATGCCCTTCAAAAAACGGGATTGAGTTACTCTTTGAAAGCTGACAACAGAATAAATACGAAGGATGAATTTTTCTTCAAAAAAGAAATGTTTGAAGATGCCAAATCTGGGATACAACACACGGCCTCCTTAAATACAAATATGAAGGCTTTAAAGTTTTTTACGCTTTCGCCAAGTTTGAATTATAAAGAAGTTTGGTATTTTGACCAACTTAACAAAACTTATGATGTTGTAAATAATAAAATTGAAACAGATACAGTAAGTGGTTTCAATGCATTTAGGGAATATTCGGGAGCAGTCTCCTTATCCACCACTTTTTACGGTATGTTTAAATTTAAAAAAGGAAATATTGAGGCCATACGTCACGTTGTAAGGCCAAGCGTTTCCTATAGTTACCGACCTGATTTTAGCAGTTACAATGACATCGTCCAAAAAAGTGCAGATCCAACCGATTTTCTGGAATATTCTCCTTTTCAAAATGGAATATACGGAAGTCCGGGAACTGGGATTTCAAATAGTTTAAATTTTTCGTTGGATAATAATTTAGAAGCAAAAGTCAGAAAGAAAGATTCAACCGAAACTGAAGCCAAAAAAATAATTTTACTGAACAACTTAAATTTCAACACCAGTTATAATATGGCTGCCGATTCTTTAAAATGGAGTCCTGTAAGCGTAAATGCAGGTACCAAGATTTTTAAAGACCAACTTAGCCTAAATGTTAGAGCAACTTTGGATCCTTATGCGATAGATGTAAATGGCAAGAAAATTAATACGTTTAACATCAATAACGGTGGAAGTTTATTCCGACTTACAAATGCGGGCGTCACCATGAATTATTCTCTTTCAAGTAAAAAAGATGATACAAGCAAGAAAACTGCGGAAGAAAAAAATGCACAAGATAACAATTCTGAAGGCATTTTCGGTGAAGATTTAGATGCTTCCAATGAGCAGATGGACAATAAAGAATCTGATAAAAATAAGGTTAAAGAAACCAAACTGTATCAATCCAAAATACCTTGGACTTTACAATTGGCCTATTCTTTAAATTATAGCAATAATAACAGAGAGCAGGAAATTTCTTCCAATTCGCTAATGTTTTCAGGAGACATTGAATTGACGCCAAAATGGAATGTTGGTGTTTCTTCGGGATATGATATAAAAAATCAGGGATTTACCTATACACAATTACGATTTTCTCGTGATTTGGACAGTTGGAAACTAAATTTCAACTGGGTTCCTTTTGGTGAAAGACAAACCTATTACTTTTTTATTGGGGTGAAATCGTCTATGCTTAGCGATTTAAAATACGATAAGCGACAAGTTCCTGACAGAAGGTTATTCTAAGATTTAAGCAAAACTAAAATAATAGATTATGAAAAAAATAATTAACACCATCAACGCTCCTGCACCGGTTGGACCATACAATCAGGCGGTTTTGGCAGGAAACACTTTATACACTTCAGGTCAAATTGCCATCAATCCCAAAACTGGGGAATTGGTTACCAACAATATTGAGGATGAAACCAAGCAGGTAATGGAAAACTTGAAAATTGTTTTGGCTGAAGCCGATATGAATTTTGAAAACGTGGCAAAAACCACCATCTTTATCAAAAACATGAATGATTTTTCAAAAATGAATTCCGTTTACGGAAAGTATTTTGTAGCCGGCAATGAGCCTGCACGCGAAACTGTGGAAGTCGGTAACTTGCCTAAGTTTGTGAATGTTGAAATCTCAATGATTGCCGTAAAGTAATTATCTAAATAGATTTTATCAATAACTCCGCTGTTGCTGGATTTGTTGCCAATGGCACATCATGAACATCACACAAACGCATTAACATGGCAATGTCCGGTTCATGTGGATGCATCCCCAGCGGATCTCTGAAAAAGAAAACCATATTTGTTTTTCCTTCCGCAACGCGCGCCGCTATTTGAGCATCGCCGCCATAAGGGCCCGATAAAAATTTCAGCACTTCAAATCCGGCCTTTTCGGCATGTTTACCTGTTGTGCCCGTTGCAACTAACTTAACATTTTTAGCTGTTAAAATAGCTTTGAAATCCATTAAAAACTGAATCATTTCGGCTTTTTTGCCATCGTGTGCAATAATCGCTATTTCCATATTTCAAGAAATTATTTATTTATTCTAAGGATGAAGCGTATTCAATCAATTCAACAATTTTGGTTGCATACCCAAATTCGTTATCGTACCAGGAAATAATTTTATAAAAATTTGGATTGAGTTCCAATCCGGCCGCTGCGTCAAAAACTGAAGTTCTTGGCTCCGAAACAAAATCTTGTGAAACGACCTCCTCTTCGGTATAGCCCAAAATTCCCTTCAATTCATTTTCCGAAGCTTTTTTCATGGCGTCTTTAATTTCTTGGTAAGAAGTTTGCTTTTCCAAACGAACCGTTAAATCCACCAATGAAACATCAGCAATCGGAACTCTTATTGCCATCGCCAACAATTTACCCTGCAATTCGGGCATAATTTTAGTGACCGCTATTGCCGCATTTGTGGTGGTGGGAATCATATTGTTTAAGGCAGATCGCCCTCTTCTCCATTGTTTTTCGGGACCATCAACTGTTTTCTGGCTTGCGGTTACTGCATGAACGGTGGTTACAATCCCTTCAATAATACCAAAATTTTCATGCAATACTTTGGCAATTGGCGCCAAACAGTTTGTGGTGCATGAAGCATTTGAAAAAATGAGTTCGTTTTTGGAAAGTTTGGTATGGTTTACGCCCATTACAAACATTGGCGCATTGTTGGAAGGTGCCGAAATCACCACTTTTTTTGCACCTCCTTTAAGGTGTAGCGCCGCTTTATCCCTATCCGTAAATAATCCCGTAGCTTCAATGACATAATCTACTTCAACTTTTCCCCATTGAATATCTTCCGGATTTTTTTCGCCGGTAACCCGAATGGGTTTGCCGTTTACAAACATGGTTTTGTCTTTTACCTCAATGGTTCCTTTAAAGCGTCCGTGAACCGAATCATATTTCAACAAATAGGCCAAATGATCAATATCAAGCAAATCGTTTATGGCAACTATTTCTATGTTTTCTTTATTGATTGCAGATCTGAAAGCAAGTCGTCCTATTCTTCCAAATCCATTTATTCCAACTCTAATCATTCAATTTAAATTGCTGTTAATCTTCAAATTTCGCAACACTTACTCTTTATTTTATTTACAAAAAGCAAAAACTGCCCAAAAAGGAGATTGTTATTTTTTTTACGTTAAATGGACATAATATCACTAACGCGCAATAATTCTTTGTCAATTTCATGGCGGCCTTTCACGGCCTTTTTCAGCTCGGTGGTTTCAACTTCATTATTGATTAAACCCACCATTAAGTTGGTTTTGCCATCCAATAACAACTCAACCGCCCTTACGCCTAACCTGCTCGCCAAAACACGGTCAAAACAGCTTGGAGAACCGCCTCTTTGCATATGGCCCAATACTGAAACCCTGACTTCATATTGCGGTAAATTTTCTTCCACATAATCGGCCAGTTCAAATACATTTTTCCCAATTTTATCACCTTCGGCCACCACCACAATACTTGATGATTTTCCTGAACGTTTACTTCGTTTTAATGATTCCAGCAACCGTTCTAAACCCAAGTTTTCTTCAGGAATTAAAATTTCCTCCGCTCCTGCGCCAACTCCTGCATTTAATGCTATAAATCCTGCATCACGACCCATAACCTCCACAAAAAATAACCGATTGTGGGAACTTGCCGTGTCTCTAATTTTATCTATTACCTGAACAATTGTGTTTAAGGCGGTATCATATCCAATGGTATAATCGGTTCCGAAAATATCATTGTCAATGGTTCCCGGAATTCCTATCATCGGGATTTTATATTCCTTATTAAACACGATTCCGCCATTAAAAGTTCCGTCACCCCCTATTAATACCAACGCATCAATTTCTGCATTTTTGAGTTGGTTATAAGCTTTTTCTCTTCCTTCTTTTGTTCTGAATTCCGCGGAACGATCGGTTTTTAGTATGGTTCCTCCCCTGTTTATGATATTGCTCACGTGACGTGCAGAAAGCGGTTCAAAATCGCCTTCAATCATCCCCTGATAGCCTCTGTAAATACCCACACAATCAATTTTATAATATGTGCAAGCCCTCACTACTGCCCTAATCGCTGCGTTCATTCCCGGAGCATCGCCACCGGAAGTTATTAATCCTATTTTTTGTATTTTGTTTCTCATAAAGCGAAAGGCAAAATTATGATTATATTTTGATTGAAAATTGTTTTATGATTGTTATTGACAATGATGATTGCTTACCATAAATTGACCGGATAAACACCACTGTCTTTTAATTTTTGAATTTCTGAAGTCACATATTCCTTATCTTGTTTATAGGTAACCCCAAACCAGCGCGCATCAGATTTTAACACTTTCATTGTTGCCAATTTATTGACAATTATATGGTTGATAACCAACGGAATAAAAAACTCAGCTTTTGGTTCTTTATAATTTTTTGCCAGAAATTCTTCAAATAAAGATTCTGATAATTCGAAATATTTTGGTGTAAATCCGAAGAAATTCATGGACACGATAGTTTCTTCTGAAATTGGAATTAATTGCTCATTTTCATCTTTATACATCAATTCCCCATTCACTTTTTCAATATGTGTTCTTTCGGTAACGCCCGTTAAAAAATCATTTTCATCCACACTGCATTCGCCTCTTGAAACAGAACCAAAATCGGAAATGGTGTTTTTTAACACATAACCCATCATATTAAAATCGGTTGATTCCTTATCCATTTTTTTCAAGGATTCAGCCTCCACTTTAAAAGCCTCGCTTCCGTAAAAATCATCGGCATTGATAACTGCAAAATTTTCTTTTACGGCATCTTTGGCCATTAACAATGCATGACCTGTTCCCCAAGGTTTTTCGCGATTGTTATCCCAATATTTTTCCGGGATATTTTCCAATTCCTGAAAAACGTATTCCACTTCAATTTTACCCGCCAATTTTTTATCGAAAAAAGCCTTAAAATCTGCTTCAATATTTTTTCTGATAATAAAAACAACTTTACCAAATCCTGCCCGAATGGCGTCATATATTGAAAAATCTAAAATTGTGTCTCCTTGTTCTGAAAATGTGTCCAATTGTTTTAATCCGCCGTAACGACTGCCTACTCCGGCAGCCAAAATTACCAATGTTGGTTTATTCATCTTTCTTCTTTTTTTTATTTTTAAAATCTAATAATTTATCAATTTTTTCAATTGTGTCAAGAGGTTTTAATCCATCTAACGGATTTTTCTTTTTTCTTCTTAACCCTAATTTTTGAAGCAATTCATTACCGTTATCAAAATCTATTTGATAAGATAAACCTACCCCTTGTGTATACCCTTCTTCTTCTTCCGAATATTGAATTTCATTTTGACGGTTGAAGACTGATGATCGCAAGGTTCCTTCTTCATTCAATAAAAATTCAACATTTACTTCTCCAATAATGTTGGCTTGGCTGCCGTTACCCATAGGAACGCCCACTTTTCCGTTGATAATAATTCGGTCATTGATTTGATAATCCAAACCTATGGCCAATTGGTCCTCAATATTTAAATTGTCCACTTTGCCTCTTTCACCAACAGTATATTCAGGTCTCAGTTTAAAACGATTGTTTCCCTGGTTAAAAATATTGTCGAAGGCATTTGAAAGAATGTCGAAACCGGTTCCATACAAAGCGGTATTGCTGTTAACGCTAATATCACTTTCATTATAAAAACTTCCTGAAATCAGCAACGAAATAAATTGAACCGTTTTATTGTTTAAATTGTCGCTGTTTAATCTGAATGCTAGCTCAGAAGCCACTGTTGAACTTGCGTTTGGAATTTCAATATCAAATTCTCTTTGAGTGTTAAATAATTCTCCGGAAAAACGGGTAACCAAATCAATGGGAATCTTTCGGTTTGAGGAAATATTATCCAATAATGATCTCGGATTTGCCGATACCCGGTAAACAGCTTCAATATTAATATCGGCCGTTAACGGATTGCCGCTCCAAGAAATGCTTCCGCCTCTTTTCACAATAAACGGTTTATTGATAAATCCGCCGTATTTGAAGTTATAAACGCCATTGTCTATGATAAAGTCTCCATACATTTCAAATCTGTCTTTTGTGTCGAGCGAAATTTGCATATTTCCTGTTCCGCTTCCCCTTAAAAAACTGCCTGTTGATTTGTCTAAAACCATTTCAACAACAGCATCTTTGGTTACATCGATATCAAAATTTAAAGTAAGCCCTTTCAGTTTTTCTGAAATATATTGTCGTCTAATTTCCTCATTTTCTTCAGGATTGCTTTTATCTACGAAGCGAATTAATTGCGAAGCTTCTGCCGTTTTTACATCACTGACAGGAATTGTAAGGTAGGTGCCTCTTTTTGTTTTTCCAACAACATTGATAAATAATTTATCTGTCGGTCCTTTAATGGTGGCATATCCTTCTAAAAATCCGGTACCAAAATAAACTGAATTGTCTTTTTCAATGGTATTGAGCACCAATAAATTTTTGGTATTTACCCTTAAATCCAAGTGCCAGTCATCAAAATTAGTATGGTTGATGCTTCCTGTTAATTTTCCTCTGGTACTGTATTTTTTATCTTTTATTTGAACCTCATCAAATGTAAATGTCTGATTTTTAAGTCCAATAACACTGGTTCCTTCAAAATCATAATCCACGTTTAAATAAGGAAAAAACAAACCTGCCTGATCCAAAAACAATTCGCCCTCCATTGTCGGATTATTCATCAAGCCCGTTAAATGGGCATTTCCATAGGCAAAACCCCTAATATTTGTAAATACATCTTTTCCTAAGGGACTAAATGCATCCAATTTAAATTCTTCGAATTCTATCTCGACATCAATCGTTGGATTTTTTGGCGTAAAATCAAGATTGCCAACTGCTGAGAGGTTTATGGCATTGTCTCTTTCCAATGAAATATTTACCCCGTAATTTCTTAGAGAGTTTTTTCCTTCTACAGCAACTTTTAAATTCCCCTGATAGGAATCGTTGATATTAAAATCTGCTATTGTAAAATCAGCTGTCGGTTTTATAATCTTATTTAACTGTTTATAATTAAGGGAACCGTTTATGACGCCTTTTAATCTCAAACTGTCTATATGAGGCGTAATATTGTCCAAATTAACATTGTCAAACTTAAAAGTTAAATCTTTTGAAATGGTATCCCTTACATTTCCAAAAAATTCAATCCTCTGGTTATTTGACGTGATTAAAAAAGGACTGATGTCATATGCTTTGGTTTTGCTGTCATACACCAATTTATTGTCAAAATTATCATCAGGATTGATAATCCATTCGGTATCTTTAAAGGTGAAATTTGATTTTTGAAGTCCGATTACCGATTTGCTTTCATTGTTAAACGTATGAAAAAATGCCAAATCAAAACGCTCAGTATTTTTATCTCCTCCTAAAAACTCCGTTCTAAAATACAAGGTGTCATTTAGCGTAATATTCACCAATCGCAATTTAGAAATATTATAATTTTTTGTATTTATTTTAGCGACTGAAAGTTGCGTATTAAATAATGGATTTTTAGTGTCGATTTGCAAATTAAGCGAATCAATGGTGTTATTAAATGCAATAACTTTTGGTGATTTAATGTTTAACCTGAACAAATTATCATCAGAATTAATATTTCCGGCAATTGAGGTGTTTGCCGATAGGATTACTTCCGGATAAAATACTTCCAATATTTTATTGTGAATTTTAAATTTAAAATCAAGTTCCTGTGCAGGCGTAACCGCAAAAGGTTTGTAATTTGAATAGATGCTTCCGAGGGAATTTTTAGTTAATTTAACCAATTCCCCAAACTTAAATTTACCTTTTAAATAGCCATTTACAATTTCTGTTGAATTCACTGTAATGGTCCTAATATCGCCTTCAAATGTAGAAGTTATGTTGAAATCCTTAAAGAAATAATTATCTTTTTGATTTCTGTATAAAGCATTTTTAAACTCAATGGTACCCGCTAAATCATCTAAGGTATTTCCCGAAACATTTATTTCAATATCTCCTTTAACCTGAGATATGCTGTCGCGTTTAAAAAAATTTAAGGTGTTTAAATCTAAATAATCTATATGGGTTCTGAAGTCGAACGTGTATATTTTTTGTGAAAAATCGGCCAAACCAACAAAGTTCAGCTTAATATTTTCATCATTTACCTCCATTTCACCATCAAAATGCTTGTTTTTTATGACGCCGTTTATGTCAATATTGGTATAGGTGTATCCTTTAAATTGTTGTTTGGAAATATGGCCTTTTACCGAAGTGTTCATTTTTTCCAAGGTAAAACCTTTTCCGTCAACATCGGCTTCCGCGGTGAGATTGCCCATTAAAGGATCATTTAAAATTTTACCCAATTCAAAATCAATAACTGCAACATGGCCAAAATAAGACGCATTGTTTATATCGCCAATATTGGTCAGTTCCAAATCTGTGATCAGGCTGCCAATATCAGTTTGCATCGAGATGTCGGTATTAATTAAATCTTCAGTAACATAGGCAAAGCCACTCACTGTAAATTGCCCTAATTTTTGAAAGGATGAAGGAAGATTTTTTCCCAAAATGTTTGGAAGCAAAGATTTTAAATGGTCATAATTCGACGTTAATTTGGTTAAATCGGCAGCCAATGAAAATCCATTTTCCTGATTAAATGCATTTTTAAAATGCAGATTTCCAATAATAGCGGCTTGTTTATCTGTGGTCAATTTAAGATTCTTCAACGTTAAATCGTTAAGATTTCCTGATATTTTTGTTGAAAAATGAAGCACATCGTTTGAGCCCAATTCTTTATAAAACTTCTTTAAATCCAATAATGACAAATCAGCTTTTTTAACATCGGCGTTAAAAATTACCTTATTGGTGAAATCAGAAAAATCTTCTCTGTTATAGGAAAATTTTAAATCGGCAGACAAGGAAGATTTATCGGTCACCAGTTCGGTATTCAAAAAATTCATTTCTGTTTTTGAATAGGAAAAATTACTCGATAAACTTTGGACTTCTATATTTCGATTTTCAATAAAATGAAGTTTGCTGATATCTGCATAAACATTTGGCCCTTCAATTTTAAAGTTTTTGGCATTTCCGATTATTTCCTTAAAAAACAGCGGCGTTTCATTTTCAACATTTTCATTAAGCAGTTCAACATAACCGTTCACCAATTCTAACTTGCTTGCGGTCAGTAAAAAACCTGAAGGTTTTGTGGGCGTGGTGCCGTCATCAAACTTATTTATAAATATGGTAAAGGCATCGTCTTCTTCGCCTTTATAGGTTTTCATATTTAAAATGAACTCTTCCAAAGAAATTTGGCCAAAATCGAATTTTAAGTTCAGCAAATTGCGATAGCTCAAAACAGATGTTGTTAAATCGCGAACATAAATTAAGGTATCTGCATGATGGTCTTTCACCAGCACTTCATTTAATTCAACTCTTCCTAAAAAAGACAAGTCAACTCTTTCAACGTTTATGTCAACATTGTAATCTTTTCTTAAAAAATCGGTAGCCATTTTTCCAAGCCGCGTTTGCACGGATGAAAGTGACAACAAATAACTTACCAATGCCAATAAAATCACTAGCACCAGCAGTATTCTTACAACTATTTTTTTAATTCGTTTGATAAGCGTTAAATTTGCATTTTTTATGGCAATTTTCGTGCCTTTATATGTTACTGATGGTCAAAAATAAATCTATTTACATTCTTGGTATTGAATCGTCTTGCGATGATACCAGCGCTGCTGTAATTTGTAATGGCAAAGTACTGACAAATGTTGTTGCAAACCAAGAAATTCACGCCAAATATGGAGGCGTCGTTCCCGAATTGGCTTCCCGTGCACATCAACAAAATATTGTTCCTGTAATTCAGCAAGCAATTCAACAAGCAAATATCGACAAAAAAGACATAAGTGCCATCGCTTTTACACGCGGACCTGGACTGATGGGTTCATTATTGGTGGGAAGTTCCTTTGCGAGGTCACTCTCATTGGCTTTAAACATTCCGTTAATACCTGTAAATCATATGCAAGCGCACGTTTTAGCGCATTTTATTGACGATGAAAATCAACAAAAACCGCCTTTTCCCTTTTTATGTTTGACCATAAGTGGCGGACATACGCAAATTGTGAAAATTTCCAGTTATTTTTCTATGGAAGTTATTGGCGAAACTTTGGATGATGCGGTAGGTGAAGCTTTCGACAAATCGGCAAAAATTCTTGGATTGCCTTATCCTGGCGGACCATTTGTTGATAAATACGCAAGATTGGGAAATCCGAATGCTTTTGAGTTCTCCAAACCAAAAATGGCGGATTTAAATTTTAGCTTCAGCGGATTAAAAACAGGAATTCTTTATTTTATTCAGAAAAAAGTAAAGGAAAATCCGAATTTCATAGAAGAAAACTTAAATGATATTTGCGCCTCTATACAACGCACCATAGTTGAAATTTTATTTGATAAACTTGAAAAAGCCGTTGAATTAACCGGAATTAAGCATATTGCCATTGCCGGCGGCGTGAGCGCAAATTCAGAAATTAGGGAAACCTTAAAAGCTACGGAAGAAAAATTTGGCTGGAAAACCTATATTCCCAAATTTGAATATACCACAGACAATGCTGGTATGATTGCCATTGTTGGTTATTTAAAATATTTGGAAAATGATTTTTCAATCGAATACGCAAGCACTACCGCGCGATTAAAAGTGAATGAGAATTAGTTTAAGAAAGTGCTTTTTATCCTATCGCCAACCCCTACCTCGGCAGGTGAACTTTCCAAAGGAAAGGGAGTTTGATTTAGTTAATGAACTTAAATTTAGGTCTTCAGACTTCCGACTTCAGACTATATTTTAACTTTTCAACCTTTAATATTTAATATTTTACTTTTAATATTTAAAGTTAACTTTTCTTTTCCGCCAGTGACCTTAAGTCGTTACCGGTTGGTTCCTCAAAAATTTCCAGATCAAAATAAGGCACGGAAGCGATGATATGGTCAAAAATATCGGCCATAATGGCTTCATAATTTTCCCAGCGTTTATCGCTGATAAAGCAATATATTTCTAAAGGAATTCCTTTGGAAGTTGGTTCAAGTTGCCTAACCATTAAAGAAAGCTCTTTATTCACTGCCGAATTTTCATTTAAATAACCATTTACATATTTTCTGAAAACCCCAAAGTTGGTTTGATTTCTTCCGTTGATTAAAACCGATTTATCGGCCGCTGTCTTTTCATTATACTTTAGAATTTCTCGTTGCCTATGTTCAATATAATGTTTTACCAACTGAATTTTTTTATAGTCTTCAATTTTTTCGTCCGTTAAAAATCGAACGGAAGATTGCTTTATTAAAATGGATCTTTTTATGCGTCTTCCTTCAGATTCCTGCATTCCTCTCCAGTTTTGAAACGAATCGGAAATTAAACTGTAAGTTGGGATGGTTGTATAAGTATGGTCCCAATTTTGAACCCGAACCGTGGCCAAATTAATGTCGGTCACAAAACCATCGGCGCCAAATTTGTTATAGGTAATCCAATCTCCAATTCTGACAATGTCGTTAACCGAAACTTGAATTGAGGCGACAAATCCTAAAATAGTGTCTTTAAAAATTAATAAAATCACTGCGGAAGCGGCACCAAGAGTGGCAAAACTCATAATGTCCTTTCCCGTTAACTGATACACAATAAAAATGATGGCAATTCCCCAAAAAAACAGCATCACAACCTGGATATAACTTTCCAAAGGCTTGTCTCTGTATTTTTCTTTGGTGCGCAAATATTTTTGGGTTGATCTCAAAAAACTTCTAATAATTTTAACAAACAACACAACGCCATAAATATTAACGGCAATGCTAAAAATATTGAGCAAAATTGGGTAACCAAATGAAATAAATGGAACACTGAATTTTAAAAAATACAAAGGAATTATATGTGCAGCATAACGAGGAAATTTACTTTGAGACAAAAAATCATCGAAAGTTGTATTTGTTTTTTCTGAAAACAGTTTAAAAGATCCAATAATTACTTTTCGTAAAATGAAATCCAGAAAAAATACCGTTAAACCGAGTAACATAACGATAACCACTAAATTTATGGAACTCGCCCAAAAAGAAATCATTCCTTTTGCAACCAAGTAATCTTTTATAAATTCAGTGTAAACTGTTAGGTCAAAATCCTCAAGCATTTTTACAGTTTTAAGTGTTTTTTATCAATATAAATTGCGCCAAACGGAATCACGGAAGCAAGCATCACGATTCCAAAAGTTTTTATACTCCATTTTAATTCGTAAAAAACCATAATTGCCATAACAACAAATAACAGAAAAAGGATTCCGTGCACCATTCCCACAACCTGCACCATTTGCGGCAGATTCCAAATATATTTTAATGGCATCGCTAAAAATAATAATACCAAAAGTGAAAATCCTTCAAGAAGCGTAATAATTCTAAATGCTTTAATCATTGCTGTTTCAAATTTTTAATTTGATGCAAATTTAAAATTTAATAGTTTACGCACGTTGTTTATTCGTATTTTAAAAAGCCAGATTAATAATCTGTTAATTAAGCCAATTTTCAAACAATCTTATTTTTTTAATATTTTGATAATCAACATGACATTGTGTAACCAAAGATGCATAAATAATGACTAAGATTAACTTTAATCATTCTAAATAGAACACAACTTATTGTTATTTAGATAATTAATGAAATTAATTAAGTGACATAAATCATATTTTTTGGTGCTTTATGTAACTAAATTTACATATTCAAAAAAACTATTATTTAATAAACAATAAAATTTATGAAAACTATTAAATTATTATCTGCGATATTTATTTTCGCAATTACTTTTACAAGCTGTACTTTTGAAGATGAAGCTATCAGCCCTTATGATACTGCAGATCAGGCAAATGGAGGAATTATGTATGACAAATTTTGGGCTGCCGAATCTGATTTTGACCAAACCAATACACATTTAGCTACCTTAAGCGCTAAAGGTGATTTTTTCCGTTGCAAACAATGTCACGGCTGGGATGGATTAGGCAACAAAGGTGCCTACATAAACAGAGCGCCTAAAACAAGTCGCCCAAATATTTCAGGTGTTAATATATATGAAATGGGGCAAACCAAAACTGCTCAACAACTTTTTGACGCTTTAAGTAAAACTGCAGGCAGAAGGTCAATTTCAACAGATTTATCAACTTATAATCCAACAACTGGTGTTATAGCTGAAGGCGATAAAATGCCAAATCTAACTGAACTTTTAACTGATGCCCAAATTTGGGATCTTGTTAAATTTATGAAAGAAGGAATGATGGATGTTACTGAATTGTATGATGCCACTTATACAGGAACTTATCCAACAGGCTCAATTGCAATTTCAAATGTTGGTAAAAACGGAAATGCCACAAACGGTAAAAATTACTACAATTCAAATTGTGCATCTTGTCACGGTGCTAACGGAACTACTTTATTAATGGAAGGTATGACTGTTGGTAAATTTACGAGAACTAAAGCAAATGAAGTACAACACAAAGTTCATTACGGACAACTTGGTTCTCCAATGAAAGGTGCATTTAGCATTACTACCGCACAAATGAAAGATTTATACAAAGCATTGGCGAACGAAACAGATTTCCCAAATTAAATAAACGACTAATTTAAGTTTATAAAAAAAGCAGCCAATAAAAATTGGCTGCTTTTTTTATGTTAAAATAACAATACTTTGCTTAAAATTTCTATACTGTGAATATCTTAGAAGTCAACCTTCACATCCCAGGCTTCCAAACTTTCTTTAACCGCTTTAATAAACATTCCGCCCAAAGCGCCATTCACAACACGATGGTCATAAGAATGTGAGATAAACATTTTATGGCGTATTCCAATAAAATCACCATCAGGTGTTTCAATAACGGCAGGCACTTTAC
>Ga0156193_132_pt1 | contig 66642 bp, 63 predicted proteins | sample RifCSPlowO2_12_FD_107846 | JGI IMG/M metagenome (GOLD analysis project Ga0156193, IMG submission 107846) | Flavobacteria bacterium RIFCSPLOWO2_12_FULL_35_11
CGATTTAGGGAGTAACAAAACCAGTAATATTTTTAAAAGTGAAAAGGCAAAATACGCGCAGTTAAGTTTTAGTGATTCAGGTAAAAATTTAAGTTTTGTTGTTGATGCAGACACCACAAAAATACAAGTGCGGCCTCATGAATTGTACCTTTGGCGTGATGGGAATAAACTGGCCAAGAAACTGGTTGACAATACTACTTCTCCAAAAAATTACCTGGTTTCTGCGGATGGTAAAATTACTTTTTCAAAAGATGAAACCAAGCTTTATTTTGGCTTGGCAAAACCACCCATAGTTAAAGACACGATGTTGTTAGACGAAGAAATTGTAAATGTTGAAGTGTGGACCTACAATGAACCGCAATTATATACAGTTCAAGAAATACAGCTTAAAACTGATTTAAAGAAATCTTTTGAAACAGTAATTCATTTAAATAATGATAAATTAATACAGTTAGCAACTGTTGAATTTCCGGAAGCTGAAATTGGAAATGAGGGAAATGCCATGTTTGCATTGGTAAATGCAACGATGCCTTATGAATTGGAAAGTCAGTGGACTGGCCAAAACGCAAGGGATTACGCCATTGTTAATATAAATACAGGTGAAACCATTGAAATATTAAAAAATATGGCTGGTGGCGTTCGGTTAAGTCCTAATGGAAAATATGCGTATGGATTCAATCCTGTGGAACGTGCATGGTTTACGGTGCATTTGGCTTCAAAAAAGATAAAAAAATTGACTTCCGGTTTAGTTTTTTATGATGAATTAAATGATTCACCCGATTATCCCAATTCTTATGGTTTAGCAGGTTGGACCACTAATGATGCATCTATTATAATTTATGACAGATATGATATTTGGGAATTTAATCCGGAAAATGGCCAAAGCAGAAAATTAACAAATGGACGTGAAAGTAAAATAATTTTCAGATATGCAAAAATTGATGCTGAAGAACGGTTTATTCCAACAGATAAAGATTGGTTGTTAACCAATTTTAATGAAATTAATAAGTATTCAGGTTATTATAAATTGAATTCTAAAACTTTAAATGGAGAGCAACTTATCATGGAACCTTACAGTTATTCAACTCCTGTAAAAGCTAGAGCGCGTGAAAAAGTAATTTTTACACGAGAATCTTTTGTGGAATTTCCAAATATTCTTTATTCAGATTTAAATTTTAAAAAACATATTGTAATAAGTAATGCAAATCCACAGCAAAGTGACTATAATTGGGGAACTGCTGAGATGATAAAATGGACGTCTTTAGATGGTATTGAACTTACTGGAATGTTAATTAAACCCGAAAATTTTGATTCAAATAAAAAATACCCATTATTGGTAAATTTTTATGAAAAAAGTTCAGATGATTTGAATAACTATAGAACACCTTCCTATGGGCGATCTTCAATTAATTATAGCTTTTACGCAAGTCGTGGTTATGTAATTTTTAATCCTGACATACAGTATCGTATTGGTTACCCTGGAGAGAGTGCTTTCAATTGTGTTATTCCCGGGGTCACTTCATTGATAGAAAAAGGATTTATAGACAAAAACAATATAGGCGTGCAAGGACATAGTTGGGGAGGCTATCAAATTGCTTATTTAGTTACTAAAACTAATATTTTTAAGGCTGCCGAATCCGGTGCTCCTGTTTCAAATATGATAAGTGCTTATGGAGGAATTCGCTGGTGGACAGGTTTAAGCAGGCAGTTTCAATACGAACATTCGCAAAGTAGAATAGGAGGAACTCCTTGGGAATATCCTGCCCGGTATACAGAAAACTCACCAATTTTTAATATGGATAAAATAAACACGCCGTTGTTAATTATGCACAATGATGCTGATGGCCATGTGCCTTGGTATCAGGGAATTGAATTTTTTACTGCCTTACGTAGGTTGGGAAAACCTTCTTGGTTTTTAAATTATAATGAGGAGCCGCACTGGCCTGTAAAATATCAAAATCGAAAAGATTTCAATATAAGAATGGCGCAATTTTTTGATTACTATTTAAAAGGTGATTTAAAACCTGTTTGGATGGATCGTGGTGTGCCTGCTATAGAAAAAGGAATCAATCAGGGCTTAGAACTAATTCAGGTTGAAACAATGAATTAAGAGTCTCAATTTCTCAAGAGAACTGCTTTCTCCTTAAAAGCTCGGTCATAAGCTTTACGCGTTTGTTTCATAAGTTAAATTTAAGATTTTTATTCTTAACTTATTATGCGAGCAAAGTTACCATGTCCAGTGAGTGGATTTAACTAAACAGCTATTCCATTTGGTAATCGTAAAAACACGAAAGTAAATTCTAATTTTGAATTATACAATTCATTCTTTAGAATTATTTAGATCCAAAAATACTTTTTACAATAGAAATTGGAGCAATGAAAATAAGGGTGTTCGGATAAAATTTGGCACGCAATTCCTCGCGAAAAATGAAAAAGGACTTAAGTTAAAAACCTAAGTCCTTGATTTGTAAGTAGCGTGATCCAGAATTGAACTGGAGACCTCCGGGTTATGAATCCGACGCTCTAACCAACTGAGCTACCACGCCATTTATTAAGGGTGCAAATATAAAAAATAAAACTTTTGCAGAACAAAAATTTCCGTTTAATTTTTAAAATATAATTTTTTTTACATAGAATATTTATATATATTGTGCTTTTTAAAAAGAGACTATGATTACAAAATTAAAATTTGAAATGGAATTTCCAATACAGGCATCGCCGCATATGCTATATCAGTATTTTGGTTCACCTTCGGGTCTTTCAGAATGGTTTGCAGACAACGTAAATTCCAGAGGAGAAATTTATACTTTTATATGGAATGGGTCAGAAGAAAAGGCCAAAGTGCTTCAGGAGCGTCCCGACGAAAAAATTAAATTCAAATGGCTCAATGACGGTGAAGATAAAACCTTCTTCGAATTTAAAATTGAAGTGGATGAAATCACCAAAGATGTTTCCTTAATTGTTACCGATTTTGCTGAAGAAGATGACATGGAAGAATCTAAAATGTTTTGGGAAAACCAAATTGACGAACTTAAACGCACTATTGGCGCTTAAAAAAATAAGTTTTTAATAAAAACCTTGAATCGCTTCAAGGTTTTTTTATGTAGTTTTGTCCCTAAATATTTAAGATATGATCAATTTTAATGGCATTATGCTCGATAAATCAAAGGCAATATTACATTCAGGCAACAGGGCTTTTAATTATGGAGATGCGCTATTTGAAACGATTAAAATAGCGGATTCAAAAATTTATTTTTTGGAAGACCACTATTTTAGGTTGATGGCTTCCATGCGGATGTTGCGGATGGAAATTCCCTTAAATTTTACCATGGAATTTTTTGAAAGTGAGTTGCTAAAAACTGTGGAACAAAATAACTTGGAAAATGCAAGAGTACGATTTACGGTTTTTAGAAAAGACGGCGGACTTTACAATCCAATCAGCAATCAAATTGCGTATTTAATTGAAGCTTCCCCATTGATAAATTCAGTGAAAGAAACCTATTCTGTGGATATTTTTAAGGATTATTATCTCAATTCCGATATATTGTCCACCATTAAAACAACCAATAAAATAACCAATGTTCTGGCCAGTATTTACGCCTCAGAAAACGGTTTTGATAACTGCATTTTGGTGAATGAAAGAAAATATATTGTTGAAGCAATCAACGGAAATATATTTATGGTAAAAGGAAATGCCATTAAAACGCCTCCAATTACTGAAGGTTGCATTAAAGGAATCATCAGAAAAAAAATACTGGAACTCGTTTCAAAAAGCGATGATTATACGATTGAAGAAGTTGAAATTTCACCTTTTGAATTGCAAAAAGCCGATGAGGTTTTTATCACAAATGCCATTGTGGGTATTCAGCCGATTACGCAATATAAAAAATACAGTTTCAATACCAAGGTTTCCAAAGAATTGACATTGGCGTTAAGCAAGTTAATTTAAGGCCGGATTTTTAGGTGCATTTGCCCAAATTTGGTATTCACCGCCAAATTCCATCAATTGATTTTTCCACAAAGTAGCGCTTTTTACCTGCAATAAATTCGGATAATTATTTTCTGTGACAACCCAAGACGATTCCTTCAACTCTTCTTTTAATTGATCAACAGACCATCCTGAATAGCCCAAGAAAAAACGAATGTCGGTATCTTTTAAAAGTTTGTTATTCAATAATTCATTTAAAGTTTCAAAATCACCGCCCCAATACATGTTTTTGTCTATTTGAATGCTGTTTGGAATCAAATCGGGCGAATTATGAATAAAATAAAGGTTTTCTTGTTCAACCGGTCCACCATTGTATATTTTGAAATCACATTTTATTTCGGGAATTAAATCATTCAACACAAATTTTGTGGGTCTGTTTAAAATAAATCCAATACACCCGTCCTCCCCATGTTCGGTTAAATAAATGACCGACCTGTTAAATGCTTTGTCATTTAAAATGGAAGGTTCTGCAACCAATAATCTTCCTTTTGATGGATTTTTTGTTAACATATGGTTTTATGAATTAATAAATATAATAAAATTTATTAATAAAAAAAAACTCTCTAAGTTTTTTTAGAGAGTTTTGTGTTATAAGAAATAATTCTTACATATTAGTTTACGGCATCGCTAAGACCAGCTCCAGCTTTAAATTTTACAACATTTTTTGCTGCAATTTTAATAGTTTTTCCAGTTTGAGGGTTTCTTCCTTCTCTTGCTGCTCTTTTAGATACAGACCAAGTTCCCCATCCAACTAAAGCTACTTTATCTCCTTTTTTAAGAGCGCCAGTTACATTTTCTGTTAATGATTCTAAAGCTGCTTTTGCGGCTGCTTTTGTGATACCGGCATCAGCTGCCATTGCATCAATTAAATCTGATTTGTTCATAAATTTAAATGTTAAATTAATTGGTTAAACATATTTTGCCACTAAATAGCTTAACAAAGTTATACGGAATAAGGGTTTGTGCAAGTTTTTGCTAAAAAAAGTGATCTTTTTGTTGATAAATAACGGTAAATGTTAATAACCTCAATGATTATTAGTGAAATATGTCTGAAGCCCTTTAAAATATAGAGTTTATTGCATGAATGCATTTTCATGAAATCGAAAGCCGTTTAACAAACTTTTACTGTCCATTTGTTTTTTTCCGGAGAGCTGTAAACTTTCAATAATGAGGTAGCCTTGAGCAGCTGCAACTTTAATTTCATTTTTGGAAGAGATAATGGTTCCTGTTTTATGGTTGTGTGATGCAGATTCCTTTTTTACATCATAAATTTTAACTTTAATTTCATCATCGTTATTTATTAAAGTTGTCCAAGCTGCAGGATATGGATTTAAACCTCTTATTAAATTATAGGTATTGGTTAAAGTGTCACCCCAATTTATTTTGCAGGTTTCATTATATATTTTTGGTGCTGATTTTTCTTCAATCTCAGGTTGCTTAAAGGTTTTAACAGTTCCTTTTTCAATTTGCTGCACTGTTTTTACCACCAAATTACTGCCAACTTCCATCAGCTTGTCGTGCAATTCCCCTAAAATTTCATCTTCGCCAATGGCAACTTCTTCCTGTAAAATAATGTTTCCGGTATCAATTTTTTCATCAATAAAAAAAGTGGTGACACCCGTTTTAGTTTCGCCGTTAATGATGGCCCAATTAATGGGCGCTGCTCCTCTGTAATTAGGCAATAGCGACGCATGCAGATTAAATGTGCCGTATGCTGGAAGTTTCCAAACCTCTTTTGGCAGCATTCTGAAAGCAACAACGATTTGTAAATTGGCATTTAAGCTTTTTAAACTGGCAATAAATTCTTCACTTTTTAAATTACTGGGCTGTAAAATAGTTAGGTTATGGTCCAACGCATATTTCTTTACTGGAGATTGCTGTATTTTTTGTCCTCTTCCGGCAGGTTTATCTGGGGCGGTAACCACACCAACCACATTAAATTTTGCTTTTATAAGGGCGTCTAGAGTCGCAACGGCAAAATCTGGAGTTCCCATAAATACGATGCGTAAATCTCTCATTAAAAAGTGCGTTTAAATTTATTTTGCGAAGTTATCGCTAATTTATTTTTTTCAAGGAGTATTTTCAATGAATTTAAAATCTCAATTTCCGAATAATCTAATAACACCACCAATTCTTGTGATGAAAGCACACGATCTTTCAACAATTCAATAATTTGCTCTAGTATGGTTTGTGTTGCATTGTTTTTTGCTTTTTTAGCCAAACAATTGTCACAGGTGCCGCAAGGTTCGGTTGCAATTTCATTAAAATAGGAGAGAAACTGATTGGTTCTGCATGTTTTTGTGTTTTCAATATAGGAAATAACGGCTTTTAGTTTTTCCGATTTTAAATTATTTTGTTGTTCAATATTTCTTGAAATGCTGTTGATGGTATAATTATCGTCTCTTGCGATTAAAAATGACAGTCGAGAGGTCGTGTTTTCATAACTGTAATGCACAATACTATTGCTGTGTAATTCCTTTAGTTGCTTTACCACTTCATTTTTTGAACAATTTAATTTTTTGGACAGCTTGTATTCATTAATGATGGTGTAATGTTCAAAAATGCCTCCGTAACTTCTTAAGATGAGTTTAATGAGCTCATTTGAGGAAGGATGGCTGTTTAAATAATCAAAAATTTGAGGATTGTTTACCAAAAATTTGAACGTTGATTTTTTATTGTAATTTTCATCCAGCAAAACAATATTTTCCCTTTCCAAAACTTTGATGGCACTGTAAGTTAACAACAAGTTAAGGTTATAGGTTGCGCAAAATTCCTGCAAAGAAAAGTTGAAGGATTGCGTTGGCATTTCACCAAATGAAATGGAATAATACTGATTTAAATGATGGTAAACGAGTTTTACGGTTTTGGTTGTGGCGGTATTGGCTTCAAATTTGGCCGAAGCTTCATAAAGTGTTGTTTTATTGGCTAAAATGATGGCATAAGATGTTTTTCCGTCTCTTCCGGCTCTTCCTGCTTCCTGAATATAATTTTCAAGACTGTTTGGTATGTTGATATGAATAACGGCCCTCACATTCAATTTATTGATGCCCATTCCAAAGGCATTTGTTGCCACCATAATGGGCGTTTTATCGCTCATCCAATTGGTATAGGCTTCGTTTTTTTCGACATTGGACAATCCGCCGTGGTAAAAACTGCTTTTAAAATTATTTTTGAGTAAAAAATTGCAGACTTCCTTAGTTTGTTTACGGTTGTTGGTGTAAATAATTACGGAAGCGTTTATTTTGGATAAAATTTGAAGCAGTTTGCCGTAAATATCCTCTGTAAGGCGCACATGATAAAATAAATTTTCTCTTTTAAATGATTTTTTTATGATTTTGGCTTCTTTTAACCCTAAGTTATTCTGAATGTCTTCCAAAACTCGTTGCGTGGCCGTAGCAGTAAGCGCAATAAAAGTGGCGTTTGGCTGCAATTCTTTCAGCAGGCTTAATTTTAAATAGGACGGCCTAAAATCGTGTCCCCATTCCGAAATGCAGTGTGCTTCATCAATGGCAATAAGCGAAACTTTTAATTGTTTTATTTTTTCCTGAATGAAATCCGATTGCAGTTTTTCTGGAGAGAGGTATAAAAAATTAAAATCGCCAAACTGTAAATTATCAAATGCAATAATGATTTCGTCCTGACTAAGTTGGGAAGTCAAAGCGATGGCTTTAATATTTTTTTCCTTTAAATAGTTTACCTGGTCATGTATTAAGGCTATAAGTGGTGAAATTACGATGCAAACGCCTTCTAAAAGCAAGGCGGGCACTTGATAGCAAATCGATTTTCCGCCGCTTGTTGGCAACAATACGATGGTATTTTCACCTTTTAATACGGATGTTATTATTTCCTCTTGCGGACTTATAAATTGGTCGTAATCCCAATATTTTTTAAGTATTTCAAGGGGCGTACTCATTATTTTATGGAGGCCAGTATAAAATCGGTTCTTTCTTCTATAGTGCCAGTTGGAACCTCAATAATCATGTAATCTAATGCAATATAAGTTCTTTCAAGGTGATTGTGAATAGCCAATGCCTGTTCAAAATTCTCATAACGCTCATTGTCAGTAATATAAATTTTTTCCCAAGGAGCCATCAAAAAAATATAATTGTAACGGTAAAAATTACTGGTATTGATATAGGTTTTTGGGTAATCAATGCTAATATAATTCATATAGGCATGAACATCCGGAATTCCCCTGTCGAAAAAAACAATGGAACTATTTTTTGTTTCGGCTTCTAAATACTGGTTTACGCGCCCTTCCAATAACAATTCGCTAAACAAAAGCGGTTTTGTTAAAAACAGTTGTTCTGTGCCATTTTGTCTGGCATTTAGCGTAATCTCCCGAGAAATTTCGGGCATACACATAAAATTGCGTTTTGCCAATTCTTTTATTACAGTAGATTTGCCGGTTCCGGGGCCGCCGGTGATTACAATTTTTGTTTGCATTCCGCAAAAATAAGGTATTCGTTAAATTATACTAAAAATATTCTTGTAATTTTGTCAGCTAAATATTAACATCTATAAAACGGTATTATATTTGCAAACCATTATTTAAAAAAAAATGGATAATAGAACAGAATTTTATGAAAAGTTAAAGAAAAAATTAGACGAGAGCAACATTTTCCCGTCTGAATATCTTTTTAAATTTATTGTTTCTACCCACGAAGAAAAAATAAAACAGGTAGAGGATTTATTTGATTTTAAAGGAGCGGTGATTACCAAAACTTCTTCAAAAACAGGAAAATTCACCAGTGTTTCCATTCACGTAATTATGAAAAATGCCGATGATATTATATCAATATATGTTGAGGCCGAAAAAATTGAAGGGATTATTTCTTTGTGATTCCTTTAACAGCACATACCGAAAATAAAAAATAAATTGCACCGATTTGTTAAATTTAAACAGGTCTTTTTAGGACGGAAAAATCTTTTATGAAACCAACATATTTTTATTTAGCATTGTCACTTATTTTTTTGCAATCATGTAATTATTTTACGTTTAAAAAAGACAATATTCAGGTGCCTGTTGCGCGTGTGAATGATGTTTATTTGTACAAAGATGATTTAACGGATGTTTTCAAAAAAGACATCACTGAGCAAGACAGTATAACGCTGGTAAATAATTACATCAACAATTGGATTAAGCAGCAATTATTATTGTCCAAAGCCCAGTTGAATTTAGAAAATAAAAATGCAGCGTTTGAAGATTTGGTAAAAAAATATCGTGAAGATTTGTTTATCAACTCATACAAAGAGGCTGTTGTAAAGCAATATTTAGACACTATAATTACCGAAGATGATATTGATGAATTCTATTTGAATAACAATGAACTTTTCAAGCTTAATGAAGAATTAATTAAGCTAAAATATATTAAAATAGGAAAAGAAGCTTCAAATAAAAATGAGCTGATCAGATTGTTTAAATCAACTAAAAAATCAGATTTTGAGAATTTAAAGAAAAAGGTAATTTTATTGCAGTCCCATCATTTGAACGATTCAATTTGGATTAAGTACAGTGATTTAACGAATGAAATTCCGATTTTAAAAACTGAAGACAAACAGCAGTTGTTAAAAAAAGAAAATTTTATTCAAAAAGAAGACTCATTAAGCTTATATTTGGTCGCTATTAAAAAGGTGTTACAAAGCAATGAAACAGCGCCAAAAAGTTATATTACGCCTACTGTTAAGCAAATGATTTTACATCAGCGCAAATTATTATTATTAAGAAATATTGAAGAAACATTAATTAACGATGCAACTAAAAAACAACAATTTGAAATTTATTAGAATGAAACAAAATACAATTGTAATAGCATTACTGTTATTTATTACGGGAATAAATGCGCAAGAGAGAATAAAAATAGACGGAGTTGCTGTTGTGGTTGGGAAAAACATCGTACTTGATTCTGACATTGATAAATTCAAAAAAGAATTGCAACAACGCATTGAAGGCAAATTAGACATCACAGATTGTGAGATTTTGGAGGAAATTATGACGCAAAAATTGATTGCGCACCATGCGGTAATTGACAGCATTGTGACTACAGATGCCGAAATAAACACAGAAGTTGAACGTAATATTTCTTATTTCACCCAACAATTGGGAACCATGGAAAAGGTGGTAAAAATGTACGGTTTTAACGATGAAGAAGATTTAAGAAAAGAATTGTTCGAAATTCAAAAAGAACAGCTTCTTATTCAAAAAGAAAGAGCGAGCATTACAGAAAAAATTGATGTCACTCCAGAAGAAGTGAGAACTTATTTTAAAAATCTTGAAAAAGACAGCAACTTGCCCGAATTTAGTGCTGAAATAGAACTGGCACAAATTGTTAAAATGATTAAGCCTTCTGAAGAAGAAATCACTCGTGTTATTGCAAAATTGAATGAAATTAAAAAAGAACTCGAAGCAGGTTCCATCTTTAGATTGAAAGCTATTATCAATTCTGATGATCCAGCTGTTTCGGGAACCGGGCAAGGGGCTGCCGGATTGTACACCATTACCAGAGAAAGCGGTTTCATAAAAGAATTTAAAGAAATGGCTTTTAGCTTGGATGAAGGAGAAATTTCCGAACCTTTTGAATCGGGATTTGGGTATCATATCCTTCTGGTTGAAAAAATTAAGGGACAAGAACGCGATGTGCGCCATATTTTAATTCAGCCAAAGATAAGCAAGGCAGAATTGGATGCTTCATACAATGAATTGGTGAAAATTAGGGAACAAGTGCTTAAGGGAGAAATGACTTTTGAAGAAGCTGTTGTAAAACATTCTGAAGATAAAGATACCAAAAACAATAGCGGCTTGTTGTTAAATCCGCAAACAAACGATACCCGTTTTGATTTAACACGTATGGATCCAAATCTTTACAATAAAATTAGCAGCCTAAAAGCAGGTGAAATTACGGTTCCTTTTTATGATGAAGTCAGGGGAGAATCAAAAATGCATAAAATTATTTTGGTGAAAAGCAAAGAGGATGCGCATACCGCAAATTTCACTAAAGATTACGAAAAAATTCAACAATTAACGCTTCAAAAAAAGCAAGAAGAAACTGTTGAAAAATGGGCGAAAGACAAAATTAAGGATACTTACATTAAAATAAACAACGATTATAAAGGATGTAATTTCAAAAATAACTGGAAAAAGGAATAATATGTCAGACGTTGCTGCATTAAAGGAATTGGTTGAAAAACATAAAGCGCTTAAACAAGAAATTGGGAAGGTGATTATTGGGCAAAATGAAGCCGTAGACCATATTTTAATTTCCATCTTATGCAGTGGCCATTCTTTGTTGATCGGCGTTCCCGGATTGGCCAAAACGTTAATGGTGCAAACAATTTCAGAAACGTTGGGACTCGATTTTAAAAGAATTCAATTTACGCCCGATTTAATGCCTTCCGATATTTTAGGAAGTGAGATTTTGGATGAAACAACCCATTTTAAGTTTTTAAAAGGCCCAATTTTCAGCAATATTATTTTGGCTGATGAGATCAACAGAACACCGCCAAAAACGCAAGCGGCTTTATTGGAGGCAATGCAGGAGCGGGCAGTAACGATTTCCGGACATCAACATAAATTGGAAAATCCTTTTTTTGTGTTGGCCACCCAAAACCCAATTGAGCAGGAGGGAACCTATCCGTTGCCGGAAGCACAGTTAGACCGATTTATGTTTTCCATAAATTTAGATTATCCAAGTTTTAATGAAGAAGTTGAAGTGGTTAAAAGCACCACCAACGATGTGAAAAAAGTAGTCAATACAATTCTTTCTGCCGATGAAATAACAAATTTTCAGCGGTTAATCAGAAGAATTCCTGTGGCGGACAATGTGATTGAATATGCGGTGAGATTGGTGTCTAAAACGCGCCCTAATACGGACTATTCAACCAAAATGGTAAATGACTACATAGAATGGGGCGCGGGGCCAAGAGCCTCTCAATTCTTAATTTTAGGGGCAAAAGCAAATGCCGCCGTAAATGAGAAATATTCCCCAGATATTGAAGATGTCCAGGCTGTGGCTTACTCAATATTACGCCATCGAATTGTGAGAAATTACAAAGCAGAAGCAGAAGGAATTAGCGAAAAACAAATTATTGAATCCTTATTTTAGGCAATTTCTTTATTCTCAAAGAAACTGAACATATTTCCTCCGTATTTTTTTTGGTAACTTAAGTATTTGTGATTTTTAAAATCGGTTTGTTTGGAGTGCTCAACAACTAAAATACCTTCTTCGCTAAGCAATTTATTTTCAAAAACCAGCGCTACAATTTTCTCAAACAATTCTAGTTCAAACTCGTAGGGCGCATCAGCAAAAATAATGTCATATTTTGTATTGGCCTTTTCCAAAAACTTAAAAACATCACTTTTAATGGTCGTAATTGATAGATCCAATGCTTTGGCCGTGGCATTTATAAATTGAATACACCCTGGATGTACATCAACGGCCGTAATATTTTCGGTGCCTCTCGATCCAAATTCATAGCTTATATTTCCGGTTCCCGAAAATAAATCCAACACCGAAATATCATTAAAATAATACAAATTATTTAGAATGTTAAACAACGCCTCTTTGGCCATGTCAGTAGTTGGCCTTACAGGCAAGTTTTTAGGCGCCTGTATGCGTTTGCTTTTGTGTATTCCTGAAATAATGCGCATTTATTTAAATTGGTTTAATAAGGTAAAATGGGAATGGGAAGGGATTTCATTTAATTGTAAAGAAGCATTGTTTGGCTCATAAAACTTTATGTTTCTGATATATTGGTAAACAATGGCATAAAGTTCTGATTCCTTTTCAATGTCGCCCATAAGGAACAATTCAAATTCTTCCGGATTTAAATTTAACTGCTCAGCGGTAAAAAGGATGTAATAAATAAAATCTTCTTTGGTGCTGAAGCTAAAAAAATTAAACAATTCCAGTTTTTTATTTTTGATGACAACAATTTCAAAATGTTTGCCAGTGACATTTACAAAGCAAAAACTGCCTTCTAAATTTTTGTATTGATTCAGCAAATTTTCAATCAATACCGTTGATGAGTGTTTGTAATCAAATGATTCATAAGTATCCAACAAAAAATTGTTAACATTAACAAAAGGAATATACACATTTATTATTTCCGAATTGTCGAGTTCATCGTAGGCGATAAAATCATTTTCAAGAACTTTAATTGTATAATGTAAATATTGCGCTAAGTTATTTTTGTTGAATAATGGCTTTGGAACTTGGGTAACCAGATTGTTGAAATGTGTCACAAAAACCGACTTATAATTTAGTTGAAGCAGCTTTTCTCGGGCAAACATTTCTTTAACACACTCCAATTGTTTAAACGGAGAACCCGTGTTGTTCTCAAATTCATAAACGCCGAAAACGCCAATTTTATCTTGTGCTTTATTATAAACACAAAAAGAAAATCCATCCAAACTAAGTTGGATGGATAGATAGTTATCTTCTAGATTTAAAGAATCTAACTCGTTATTCTTTATCTTTTTTATCTCCTTTATCATAAAATGGAGGCCAGTTACCGTCCTCGCTAACATCGGTTAATGAACCTACTCTGACAAATTCACCTCTAATTTCTTCACCGCCAATGGCTTCTTTTTCTTGTTTTACAAGATTCTCATCCATACCGGCCAAAATTAGGGTTTTATCTACCTTCACTTCAAATACAGGCGCTTTTAATCCCACTATTTTTTCAACTTCACCAATCTCAATTTTAAATGTTTGATCAGTTCCTGGGATTTTCATCATGTTTTTATAATCTTTTCCGGCAAAAGAATTTTTCACATCTTCAAAACCAATGGTGTCTACAACCCTTTCTTCAATTTCTTTTGTGATTCCTCCACCAAGCGTAACCGTTTTTGGAACGTATCTGGTTTGGGTTAATGCAAATTTTGCAGTTTCAATAAAATTAATAAGTTCTTCGCCGCTAGTGGTATATTTACCATTTACAGTTTTGTAGGCAACTTCGGCATCACGAATGATTTTCAGATTGTTGATTACTTTAGCGTACTTAGCCTTTTTCTCTGTATTGAATTTTATAGGTTTTGTAATTTCAAAATTAATTTTATAAATTAAAAAAATTGAAATAAGAATTAATGCTGTTGAAAGTATCCAGTGCCATTTTCTAGGGATATAATTTACAATTGCATAGGCTAAAAAAGCGGTAACTACAATACCAACTATTATAATCAAAACTGTTGTCATTTGCGTATTTGTTTTTTTTATGTGTTTAGGCAAATCTACAAATTTTTTTTAATGCGAAAAATTTTTAAGCATAAATCAATTTGTATATTTGGTTTTTATTTTAAATATGACAAAAACAGCACATGAATTTTATGTTAATCTGGTTGAAAAATTTCCATTTGAACCCACAAATTCCCAAAATTTATTACTTACAAAACTTACGGATTTTATTCTTGACACCAATAATGATGCTTTATTTATTATAAAAGGCTATGCCGGAACAGGCAAAACTACGACTATTAGTACCGTGGTGAATAATTTGTGGCGGATTGGTAAAAAGGCGGTTTTGCTAGCTCCAACAGGAAGAGCCGCCAAAGTTATATCAGGATATTCCAACAAACAGGCTTTTACGATACATAAAAAAATATATTATCCGAAAAAAAATAAATCGGGTAGCGTAGATTTTACCCTGCAAACAAACAAACATTCAAACACGATATTTTTTGTTGATGAAGCTTCTATGATTTCCGATTCGCCAGTTGGCGCAAAATTGTTTGAAACAGGTTCTTTATTAGATGATTTAATCTCTTATGTTTACTCAGGCGTACATTGTAAACTGGTTTTAATTGGCGATACGGCCCAATTGCCTCCGGTAAAACTGGCGATTAGTCCGGCCTTGGACGCTGATAAGCTCACGCTAAATTACAAAAAGGAGGTGGTTGAAATTGAATTAAGTGAGGTGATGCGTCAACATGCCGATTCAGGGATTTTGATAAACGCTACGGAATTAAGGCTAATTATCGCAAATGAAGGTTTTGCTGATTTTCAGTTTCAATTGGGATATCCTGATTTAATTCGGCTAATTGACGGCTATGATATTGAAGACGCAATAAATACCGCCTATACAAATATTGGCGTGGAAGATACCACTTTTATTGTGCGGTCAAACAAACGTGCCAACCAGTACAACCAGCAAATTAGAAGTAAAATTCGCGGACAGGAAAATGAAATTTCATCAGGCGATTATATTATGGTGGTTAAAAACAATTATTTTTGGCTGGAAGAGACAAGCGAAGCCGGATTTATTGCCAATGGAGATATTTGTGAAATATTGGAAATTTTCAGCATTAAAGAATTGTATGGTTTCAGGTTTGCGGAAGTAAAAATCAGAATGATCGATTATCCGGATCAGAAACCATTTGAAACTGTATTGTTATTGGATACCCTAACTTCTGAATCGCCTTCACTTTCCTATGAAGAATCTAACCGGTTGTACCATGAAGTCGCCAAAGATTTTGCACAGGAAAAATCCAAATACAAACAGTTGTTGGCCATTAAAAACAGCAGCTACTTCAATGCGCTGCAAATTAAATTCGCCTATGCCGTTACTTGCCATAAATCGCAGGGCGGGCAATGGAAAACGGTTTTTATTGAACAGCCCTATTTGCCCGAAGGACAAAATATTGAGTATCTAAGATGGCTGTACACCGCAGTTACAAGAGCCCAGGAAAAAGTGTATTTAATCGGATTCACCGATGCATTTTTTAATGATTAAAAAGCCGTAAAATCAAAAAATTATTCCAAGTAACTTATGTTTCTTAGCGTCTAATTCCAAAAACATTTTTTGCAATTGTATTTGTTACCCGTCCAAATTGATTATTTTTGCAAATTATTGAAATTATTTAGATGACGAAGAAAATTATATTGCCCCCAAAAGCGAAAAAGATCGAGATGAAGCTTGAAATTCATGGGGATGTAAGAATTGACAATTATTATTGGTTAAATGATCGGGAAAACCCAGAGGTAATAGATTATTTACATACCGAAAATTCCTATTATGAAGCAAAAACTGTTCATACAAAGCAATTTCAGGAAGATTTATTTCAGGAGATGAAATCTCGCATGAAGGAAGATGATGAGTCGGTACCCTATAAAAAAAACAACTACTATTATATCACCCGATTTGAAAAAGGGAGCCAATACCCAATCTATTCGCGTAAAAAAGAAAGTTTAGAAGCACAAGAGCAAATTTTGTTCGATGTGAATGAACTTGGAAAAGGATTTACCTATTTTAAATTATCTGGTCTTTCCATAAGCCGAAATAACGAATTGGCCTTATTTGGCGTAGATAAAGTAGGCAGAAGACAATATACATTGCAATTTAAAAATCTGGAAACCGGCGAATTGTTTCCTGAAAAAATTGAAAACACCACCGGAAGCGGAACTTGGGCAAATGACAATAAAACAGTTTTTTATACCCATCAAAACCCAAAAACTTTAAGGAGCGAAAAAATATTTCGTCATATTTTAGGTACAGATCCTTCAGAAGATATTGAAGTCTATGTTGAAAAAAACAGGGCATTTAATACTTTTGTTTACGGCACTAAATCCGAAAAATATATTATTATTGGTTCTTACAGCACGGTTTCATCTGAATATCGCATTTTGGAAGCGGATAATCCGACAGGAGAATTCAGAATATTTCAACCAAGAGAGCGCTATCATGAGTATGATATTGCGCATTACGACGGAAATTTTTACATACTCACCAATAAGGACAAAGCCACCAATTTTAAATTAATGAAAACGCCAGAAATGGCAACTTCAAAAGAAAATTGGGTAGAAGTAATTCCGCACAGAGAAGATGTTATGTTGGAGGATATTTCAATTTTTAAAGATTTCTTGGTGGTTGAAGAACGTTCAAACGGATTAAATAAAATCAGAATTATTCGTTGGGACCAAACCGAAGATTTTTACCTTCCTTTTGAGGAGGAAACTTATTCCGCAGGTGTTTATAACAACCCCGAATTTGACACCAATATTATCCGTTACGGATATAATTCAATGACGACCCCAAGTTCAATTATAGATTTTGATGTAGTTTCAAAAAGCAAAGAAATAAAAAAGGAACAGGAAGTTTTGGGAGGAAAGTTTGATAAAAACAATTACAAAAGTGAACGTTTATGGGCAACAGCCCAAGATGGAACTAAAATTCCAATATCATTGGTGCATCATATAAACACGCCATTAACCAAAGACACGCCGTTACTATTGTACGGATATGGTTCATACGGGCATTCTATTGATGCCGGATTCAGCACAACCCGATTAAGTTTATTGGATAGAGGCTTTGTTTTTGCAATTGCCCACGTAAGAGGAGGCGAATATTTAGGCCGTAAATGGTACGAAAAAGGGAAATTATTGCATAAAAAAAATACTTTCACAGATTTTATTGATTGTGCGAAATTTTTAATTGAAAAAGAATATACCTCAAGCGCACATTTATATGCAAGTGGCGGTTCTGCAGGCGGATTATTGGTGGGAACTGTTATTAATATGGATCCTGAATTGTTTAATGGAATCATCGCGGCGGTGCCTTTTGTCGATATTTTGACCACAATGTTGGATGATAGCTTACCGCTGACCACCGGAGAATATGATGAATGGGGAAATCCGAATAAAAAGGCTTATTATGATTATATGAAATCATATTCGCCTTATGACAATGTTTCTAAGCAAAAATATCCTAATATGTTGGTTACAACGGGTCTGCATGATTCACAAGTTCAATATTTTGAACCTGCAAAATGGGTTGCGAAACTGAGAGAATTAAAAATTGATAAAAATATTTTATTGATGCATATTGATATGGAAGCGGGTCACGGCGGGGCTTCAGGGCGATTTGATTCCCTCAAAGAAACGGCACGAGACTATAGTTTTGTGATTGATTTGGAAGGAAGAACAAAAATTTAAAAAAAATTATTAAATTTGCACATTAGATTATTATTCATAAATTCGTATTTGAAAATATTATATCTGAATTAAATTTTAAAAAATGGCAGAAAATATAGGTATAAGTAACAATATTTTAGACCTAATTGGTAACACTCCCTTAATTAAGTTAAACAAAATCACCAAAGACCTTCCTGGCACTTATTATGTAAAGTATGAAGGATTTAATCCTGGACATTCTATGAAAGATAGGATTGCCGTTCATATTATTGAAGAAGCTGAGAAACAGGGGATATTAAAACCAGGCAGTACAATTATTGAAACAACCTCTGGCAATACAGGGTTTAGCCTTGCGATGGTTAGTGTTATAAAAGGCTATAATTGTATTTTGGCAGTTAGTTCTAAAGCTTCAGCAGGAAAAATAAATATGTTGAAAGCGATGGGCGCTAAAGTGTATGTTTGTCCAGCGCATGTTGATGCGGACGATCCCCGTTCATATTATCAAGTTGCCAAAAGGTTGCATGCAGAAACTGCAAATTCCGTTTACATCAATCAGTATTTCAACAAATTAAATGTTGATGCACATTACAGTTCAACCGGACCGGAAATTTGGAAACAAACCAATGGCGAGATTACACATTTGGTTGCTGCAAGTGGTACAGGTGGAACAATTTCAGGTGTTTCCAGATATTTAAAGGAACAAAATCCTAAAATCAAAACATTGGGCGTTGATGCCTTCGGATCGATTTTAAAGAAATTTAAGGAAACTGGTGAGTTCGATAAAAATGAAATTTATCCTTACAGAATTGAAGGGTTGGGAAAAAATTTAATTCCGACCGCAACTGATTTTGATTCCATAGACGTTTTTGAAAAAGTGACAGATGAAGCAGCAGCCCATCGCGCCAGAGAACTTACTTTAACAGAAGGTTTGTTTACAGGATATACAAGTGGTGCTGTTATGCAGGCAACTATGCAATATGCAGAGCAAGGAATGTTTGATGAAAATTCTAAAGTAGTCTTAATTTTACCAGATCACGGTTCTCGTTATATGGAAAAAATTTATAGCGATGAATGGATGAAAGAACAAGGCTTTTTTGATTCAGAAAAACAAGCGCTCGCTGTAGTTGAGTATATTAAGTAAGTTATAAATGAAACAAAAAAAGGGTTTAAAAATTAATTTTTAAACCCTTTTTTTGTTTCATAACATTTGAATAGCAAAAAAAAAATCACTTACTTTGTACCCTTAAAAATGTAATTAGGATAAATACATTTTACACAAAAAAACACATAATGAAAGATTTATTTGAAAGAATTGTAAACGATAAAGGTCCATTAGGAAAATGGGCTGAACAAGCCGAGGGATACTACGTTTTTCCTAAGTTAGAAGGTGAAATCTCCAATAGAATGACTTTCAACGGCAAAAATGTAATTACCTGGAGTATTAATGATTATCTCGGATTGGCAAATCACCCGGAAGTTAGAAAAGTTGATGCTGAAGCAGCTGCACAATATGGTATGGCTTACCCTATGGGCGCAAGAATGATGTCGGGTCACACAAAATACCACGAACAATTAGAAAGAGAATTGGCAGAGTTTGAAAATAAAGAAGCTGCCTATTTAGTGAATTTCGGTTATCAGGGTATGGTATCTGCAATTGACGCTTTGGTTACCAAAAACGATGTTATTGTATATGATATGGATGCGCATGCATGCATTATAGATGGTGTTAGACTTCATCCCGGAAAAAGATTTACTTTTCAACATAACAATATAGAAAGTTTAGAAAAAAACCTGCAAAGAGCCACAAAAATTGCTGATGAAACCAATGGCGGTATTTTAGTTATCTCTGAAGGTGTTTTCGGAATGCGCGGTGAACAAGGGAAATTGAAAGAAATTGTAGCGCTTAAAGAAAAATATAACTTTAGATTTTTAGTTGATGACGCTCACGGATTCGGAACTCAAGGTGAAAACGGAAAAGGTACAGGTTTTGAACAAGGAGTGCAAGATGGCATAGATGTATATTTTGCAACATTTGCAAAATCTATGGCTGGTTTTGGAGCATTCTTCGCTGCAAATAAAGATATTATTCAGTATTTAAAATACAATATGCGTTCACAAATGTTCGCAAAATCTTTGCCAATGCCTATGGTTATAGGTGCTTTAAAACGTTTAGATATGCTTAGAACCATGCCAGAACTTAAAGAAAAGTTATGGGAAAATGTTCATGCGCTTCAAAATGGTTTAAAAGACCAAGGTTTTAATATTGGAAAAACAAATACTTGTGTTACTCCTGTATTTTTAGAAGGTGATATTCCTGAAGCAATGGCTATGGTAAATGACTTACGTGAAAATTATGGAATATTTTGTTCCATTGTAGTTTATCCCGTAATTCCAAAAGGATTGATTATTCTAAGATTGATACCAACTGCAACACATAATTTAGAAGATGTTAAAGTAACTATCGAAGCTTTTTCGGCGATCCGTTCTAAACTTGAAAGCGGTATTTATAAGCGCATTGCCGCCTCCATGATGGCGCAGTAAACAAAAAGCATTATTCATAAAAAAAGCCTTTTAGATTAATCTAAAAGGCTTTTTTTATGAAGGGCAATTAATTAATAACCTTCAGAGATATTTTTAAGTGCATTTTTATTTAATATTTTAATTTTTTTGCCAAGCAAATCAATCACGCCATCTTTTTTCAAGTTGGATAATAGCCGTATGGCAGATTCAGTGGCCGTACCAATGGTATTTGCAATTTCTTCTCTTGTTAAAATAACGTCTATACAATCTTCATTGTCAATACCGAATATTTCTTCCAAACTTAATAAAGTTTCCGCTAACCTGTCCTTAACCGGTTTTTGAGCCATTTGTGAAATAGAAGTATTCGCATGACTTAATTGAAGCGATATGTTTTTTATTAAATTTAAAGAAAATTGAGGATTGTCTCTGATGGATTCTAGAATGTCACCTTTAGGAATAAAACAAACGCGCATATCTTCCAATGCCGTTGCATTCAATCCAACGGGTTCTTCACTTAAAATAGAACGGTGTCCTAAAATATCACCGCCTTTTACAAATTTTATGATTTGTTCTTTTCCGTTTGTATTCAGTTTAGTCAATTTACATTTGCCATCTTGAATACAATATAATCCGTTGATAGAATTACCTTCAGTCATTATATTTTCACCTTTCTTAATAATAAGTGATGTCTTGTGATCTGAAAATCTTTCTAATTCGTCATGCGTTAAAGTTTTAAGAGCGTTAAAACGCTTCATAATACAATGTGAACAATTTGACATATTAAAAAAGAATTTAGTTAAGTAGTAACATTTGTAAAGGTACAAAAATAAATGATAAATGTCATAATTAGGAAATAATAAATCAATATTTTTGCGATGAAATTGAATTTAGAATGGATTTAGATAATTGTTATCATTGCGGCGCATCGTGTGGAAAAAGCCCGAAAATCTTTGATGAGAAGCAATTTTGTTGCAATGGATGCAAAACAGTTTATGAGATATTAAGCAACAACGAGTTAGGTTGTTATTATGACTTACAATTAGCACCGGGAACTATTCCTTCCGACATAAAAGGCAAGTATAATTATCTTGAAAATGAAGATATCATTGAAAAATTGTTGGAATTTAATGATACAGAAACTTCCGTAGTTAAATTTTTTATACCAAGCATTCATTGCAGCTCCTGTATTTGGATTCTTGAAAATTTAACCAAATTAAATGGTGGAGTAACGACTTCCATGGTTAATTTTCCAAAAAAAACCGTACGAATCACTTTCAAAAATAAAGCAACTAACTTAAAACAATTGGCCGAATTAATGACTACAATTGGTTATGAGCCTTATATAAGTTTGGATGATGCGGATGCAATAAAAAATAAAGTAGATAAAACGTTAATTTATCAGGTTTCAATCGCTGCTTTCTGTTTTGGAAATATTATGTTGCTGTCGTTTCCGGAATATTTTGATGCCGATGAGTTTTGGTTAGAAAAATACAAGCATGTATTTAGATGGCTCATGTTCGCCATGGCCATTCCTGTGGTTTTTTATTCTGCCAAAAATTATTTTATTTCTGCCTACAAAGGGCTTTCTCATAAAATTTTAAACATTGATGTTCCTATAGCTTTGGGAGTTTCTGTATTATTTATAAGAAGTACTGTTGAAATTGTTTTAAATATTGGCTCAGGTTTTTTTGACAGTTTGGCGGGATTGGTTTTCTTTTTGCTTTTGGGGAAATTTTTTCAGCAAAAAACCTACAACTTCTTGTCATTTGAACGCGACTATAAATCATATTTTCCAATAGCAGTCACAAAAATTGCGGACGGAATCGAAAAAAATATTCCTGTAAAAGATATTGAAAGGGGAGATCGCTTATTGATTAGGAATCAGGAGTTAATTCCTGTCGACGGAATTTTGATCAACGGCAATGCGTCCATTGATTATAGTTTTGTGACGGGGGAATCTTTGCCAGTAACCAAACAATCTGGCGACAAACTTTTTGCAGGCGGAAAACAAACTGCAGGCGCAATAGAAATGGAGGTTGTCAACACCATTTCGCAAAGTTATTTAACGCAATTGTGGAGCAACGATGTTTTTAATAAAACAACGGATCACACCATAAAAAACATCACTGACACTATCAGTAAATTATTCACTATCAATATTTTAACCATTTCTTTTTTAGCCGGTATTTTTTGGTACTTTTATAATTTGTCAATGGTATTTAATGTGGTTACTGCAGTGCTCATTATTGCATGTCCCTGTGCTTTGGCATTATCGGCACCATTTGCAATCGGTAATATTTTGCGAATTTTTGGTTATAACAAGTTTTATTTGAAAAATGCCGAAACTGTTGAAAACATTGCAAAAATTAACACCATTATTTTTGATAAAACCGGCACAATAACTTCAACCGACAAGTCACATTTGATTTATAGGGGAGATACATTAAACATTGATGAACTTAAAGCTGTTAAAAGTGTATTAAGGGCTTCAAATCATCCTTTAAGCCGATCGCTTTACGAGCATATTCAGGAAGAAGCATTGGTTGATAAACCAACTCATTTTGAAGAACTGCTTGGTAAAGGCATCCATGCAATCATAAACAATATGGAACTAAAACTTGGCTCGGCCAGTTTTGTTGGCGCAACTTCTTCTGAAACGAATGAAACGGCAATTCATGTAAAAATAAATAATGAGTACAAAGGAAGTTATATCTTCAAAAACAGCTACAGAGAAGGAACAAAGCACATTTTTGAAACGCTTTCAAAAAAATATAAATTGGTAATTCTTTCCGGGGATAACGATGGCGAAAAATCATATTTGGAAAAATTATTGCCAAAAAACACCATTTTTCAATTTAACCAGAAACCTGAAAACAAATTGGAATATATTAAAAAATTGCAGCAAAACGGAGAGAAAGTAATGATGGTAGGCGATGGTCTTAATGATGCAGGCGCTTTGGCACAAAGTAATGTTGGAATTGTAATCTCTGAAAATGTAAATGTATTTTCACCTGCCTGTGATGGAATTCTGGATGCGAAATTTTTTAACAATTTACCAAAGTTGTTAACTATATCAGCTAAAACCATAAGGATTATTAAGACAAGTTTTATCTTAGCTTTTTGTTATAATGTTATAGGAATGTATTTTGCCTTAACAGGTGCTTTAACCCCAATAATTGCTGCCATTTTAATGCCTGTAAGTTCAATAAGCATTGTAATTTTCGTGACAATTATGACAAATTTAGTTTCAAAAAAATATTTGAAATAATTTTATTAAATAGTAAAATCTGTAAGCTTAAGTGACAATTATCATTTTTTTTTATGGTGGAAAATATATATTTGTTTTTAAATTATTATTAACCAAAAAAATGGAAGTACTTTATATAACAATAGGCGTAAGCATTATTGTTGCCTTAATTTTTTTCTTTGCATTTATTAAATCAGTTAAGTCTGGGCAGTATGATGACACCTATACGCCTTCAGTCCGTATGCTGTTTGATGATGAACTGGTTATTGTTAAGAAAAAGGAAGATAAAGAATCAACAAGCAATCAAAATCAATCAAAAATAACTAACAATTAAATAATCAAACAAGTATGGAAAAAGAACAATTTTATTATGACAATAAAATCGTAAAAATGTTTCTTTGGGCCACAATTCTTTGGGGAATTGTAGGGATGTTGGTAGGGCTGACGGTTGCGCTGCTTTTTATATACCCGGGTTTATTGGAATTTGCGGGATCGGGTGATGCCATTTCATGGTTAAGCTTTGGCCGTTTAAGACCGCTGCATACAAATGCAGTAATTTTTGCTTTTGTGGGCAACGGAATTTTTTTAGGAGTTTATTATTCTACCCAAAGATTGCTTAAAGCGAGAATGTTTAACGAAGTTTTAAGCAGAATTCATTTTTGGGGCTGGCAGGCAATTATTGTTGCAGCTGCAATTACATTGCCTTTAGGGTTAACATCCTCTAAAGAGTACGCAGAATTAGAATGGCCAATAGATATTGCCGTTGTTGTAATTTGGGTGGTGTTTGGAATTAATTTAATCGGAACGATATTAAAAAGAAGGCAACGCCATATTTACGTGGCAATTTGGTTTTATATAGCAACCTTAGTTACCATTGCGGTACTTTATATATTTAACAATTTAGAAATGCCTGTATCCGCATTCAAAAGCTACTCGGTTTATTCGGGTGTGCAAGATGCGCTTGTTCAGTGGTGGTATGGACATAATGCAGTGGCATTTTTCTTAACCACACCAGTATTGGGATTAATGTATTATTTTGTTCCAAAAGTGGCAAACAGGCCGGTTTATTCTTATCGATTGTCCATTATTCACTTCTGGACTTTGATATTTTTGTACATCTGGGCAGGTCCTCACCATTTATTATATACGGCTTTACCGGAATGGGCCCAAAACTTGGGAACTGTTTTCTCAATAATGTTGATTTTCCCATCTTGGGGAGGTATGATTAACGGACTGTTAACCTTGCGAGGTGCTTGGGATAAAGTTCGTGAAAATCCGGTATTGAAATTCTTTGTGGTTGCAATTACTGGTTACGGTATGGCAACTTTTGAAGGACCAATGTTGTCGTTTAAAAATGTAAACGCAATTGGCCACTATACCGATTGGATAGTTGGTCACGTACATATCGGCGCTTTGGCCTGGAATGGTTTTATGGTGGCAGGTATTGTTTATTGGCTGGCTGAAAAACTTTGGAAAACAGAATTGTACTCAAAAAAATTAGCCAATACGCATTTCTGGCTAGGTACTTTGGGCATACTATTTTATGCAATTCCGTTATATGTGGCTGGGTTTACCCAAGCATTTATGTGGAAACAGTTTAATCCGGATGGTACTTTAGTTTACGGGAACTTTTTAGAAACAGTGACCCAAATTTTACCGATGTATATGATGCGTGCCATTGGAGGCACTTTATACTTAACCGGTTTTATTTTATTGGCAATTAACGTCATTAAAACAGCCAGAGCAGGTTCTCCTGTTGAGGATGAATTGGCTGAAGCGGCGCCATTGAAAAAAATTAGCGGACAAAGAATTGCCGGGGAAGGATGGCATACTTGGTTAGAAAGAAGAACTGTATTGTTCACCATCTTAACCACAATTGCCATTTTAATTGGCGGTTTGGTTGAACTTGTGCCTTTAATGTTGGTGAAATCAAACGTTCCTACAATTGCAAGCGTAAAACCATATACTCCTTTGGAATTGGAAGGAAGAGATATTTATATTCGTGAGGGATGCAACAATTGCCATTCTCAAATGATCCGTCCTTTCCGTTCAGAAGTTGAACGTTATGGAGAATATTCAAAAGCAGGTGAGTTTGTTTACGATTTCCCATTCTTGTGGGGTTCAAGAAGAACAGGGCCGGATGTGCATAGAGTTGGAGGAAAATACAATGACAATTGGCACTTTAACCATATGTCCGATCCACGTTCCACATCACCGGGCTCAATTATGCCACGTTATTCTTGGTTAATTAAAAACGATATGAATGCCTCAAATTTGGAAAGTAAAATGAAAGGATTGGTAACATTGGGTGTTCCTTATACTGCTGAAGAAATTACTGGCGCCAAACAAAAATTGATGGAGCAGGCAAAATTAATTGAAGGCAATTTAAGACAAGATCCCGAATTTGTAAAAAATTATGGATCAAGCAATATTCAGAATAAGGAAATTGTTGCGCTTATAGCTTATTTACAGCGTTTAGGCACTGATATTAAAGCGAATACAAAAACGGCACTAAAAAATAATTAATATGTTAAAATTTATATCACATAATTTTGATGGAATGAACGGAATTGAAATTTACCCGATCATTTCATTATTGCTGTTTTTTATAGTTTTTGTCACAATGTTAATTATTGTCATAAAAATGCCTAAAAACAGAATCGACGAATTAAGCCAATTACCATTAGATAACGACACTAACAGTAAAGAAAATAATCATGAATAAGAATTCAGAAAAGATATCGGGCTGGAAAAGATTTATGAAATCTATGACCAAAGCTCACGATTTAGGAACCGAAGAAGATATCATGCTCGATCACGATTATGATGGCATTAAGGAACTTGACAATGTTTTGCCGCCTTGGTGGCTGGCAGGTTTTTATATAACCATCGCCATCAGTATTTTTTATATTATTATGGCGGTAGGTTTCAATAAATACAATCAGGATGATGAGCTAAACGATGAAATGACTGCTGCAAAAGAAGAAATTGAAGCCTATAAAGCTGCAAATCCACAATTATTTGATGATGCAAACATTGTTGCTTATACAGATGCCGAAAATTTGGCAAAAGGAAAAGAACTGTTTACCACCAAAACTTGTGTTGTATGCCATATAGCGGATTTAGGCGGAAGTATTGGCCCGAATTTAACAGACAATCGTTGGATTTTAGGAGGAGATGTTAAAAGTATTTTTAATACCTTAACAAACGGAGGAAGGCCAGGGAAAGGAATGATCGCTTGGGAAAGTACCATCACAAGAGAAGAAAGAATACTATTGGCAAGTTATATTATCTCCATGCAGGGAACAAAGCCTGCGGCTCCAAAAGAGGCGCAAGGAGATATTATTTGGCCTGCAGAATAATAAAGAGAATTCATATTAAAAAACAAAAACCCTCTTTTGAGGGTTTTTGTTTTTTAATATGATTGGTTAATAATAGCCAATTTTTTATTTTTTTTGTCGTCTTTGTAACCAAGTGGTTGATTAATTAATCTTAAATTTACAAATTGATAGAAAATAGAGAATTGCCTTTTAAACTTAGCATGAAAACAGAAAATAAAGAGAGATTTAGAGATTCCATTGGAACAATAGATGAAAGCGGAAAGCGAAATTTTATTTTTCCAAAGAAACCAAAAGGAAAATTATACAATTATAGAACAATCGTAAGCTGGGTGCTTTTGGCATTTATGTTTGCGGCGCCTTTTATTAAAATAAACGGAAATCAGTTTTTGCTTTTTAATGTTATTGAACGCAAATTTCATATTTTCGGATTCCCTTTTTGGCCGCAAGATTTTCACTTGCTGGTAATTTCAATGCTTGTAAGCGTTGTGTTTATTATATTATTTACGGTGGTTTTTGGCCGAATATTTTGTGGATGGATTTGTCCGCAAACTATTTTTATGGAAATGATTTTCAGAAAAATAGAATATTTAATTGATGGAGACAGAACCAAACAAATTAAACTGGAAAAACAAGCTTGGAATGGAGAAAAAATTAGGAAACGCGTCACAAAATGGATTGCTTTTTTTCTAATATCATTTATAATTGCAAATGTTTTCTTTGCTTACATTATTGGCAGCGATGTTTTAATTGAACATATCACCGATGGCCCTTTTAACCATATAGGAACCTTAATTAAATTGTTGGTTTTTACCTTGGTATTCTATTTTGTATTCGCTTGGTTTAGGGAACAAGTTTGCATTATTGTTTGTCCCTATGGCCGATTACAAGGTGTTCTTTTAGACAATAAGTCCATTAATGTAGCCTATGATTTTGTTAGGGGAGAAGGCGAAAAAGGCAGAAAACCGGTGCGTAAAGGTGAAAATAGAGATGAATCCGGTTATGGTGATTGTGTAGAATGTATGCAATGCGTTCAGGTTTGTCCAACGGGAATTGACATTAGAAATGGCACGCAATTGGAATGTATTAATTGCACAGCCTGTATTGATGCTTGCGATGAAATAATGGACACTGTAGGTTTTGAAAGAGGCTTGATTCGTTACGCTTCCGAAGACAATATAGAAAAGAAGGAAAAATTAAAATTTAATGCGCGTTTAATTGCTTATTCTACCTTATTGACCATATTGGTTGGCGTACTTATTACAATGATATTTTTAAGAAATGATGTAGAAGCCACCATTTTAAGATTGCCTGGCCAAATTTTTCAAACTACGGAAACTACCGTAAAAAATGTTTATACGTTTAAATTGATAAATAAAACCACTGAAAATATTGAGGACATTGAATTTAAATTAATTTCCCATAAAGGAGCAATAGAATTGATAGGCGGACTTTCCAAAGTCGAAAAACAAGGATTAAAGGAAGGCACATTATTTATTGAAATTGATAAAAAAGATTTAAATTCGTCAAATGAAAAATTGAAAGTTGGGGTGTATTCACAAGGAAAATTAATTGAAAAAACCACCACCACTTTTGCTGGACCAATAAAAATTGATTAAATGAAGTTTAAAATTAGCTGGCCAACAGGCATTATTATTGCAATGTCGGCATTCATCATATTTATACTGTCTTTTGTTTACAAGGCCACTTTTATGCCTCAATATGACCATCATTTAGTTTCTGATGATTATTATAAAGACGAATTGAATTACCAACAGGAAATTGATAAATTGAATAAAGCGGCAACATTGAAGAAAGACGTTACGTTAACTAAAGTGGCTGAAGGTTTGTTAATTAAGTTTCCGACTGAATTTGATCCCGAAAAAATAACGGGAACAATTTCATTTCAACGACCTTCTAACGATAAAATTGATTTTGAACTTCCCATAAAATTAATAACTGCCGACTATTTAATATCAGATGATAATTTGGTGCAAGGAATTTGGAATGTGAAAATTGAATGGGTTATTAACGGCACCACTTATTTATTTAAGGAGAAATTAATGTATTAATATGCTTTGGACTGCACTTATTTTAGGTTTGGCGGGCGGATTTCACTGTATTGGAATGTGCGGACCAATTGCGTTCATAATTCCGGTTAACAGGTCCTCAAATACCTCGTTAATTTTTCAAACCTTTTTATATCATTTTGGCAGGTTGTTGAGTTATTCATTAATAGGATTGCTTTTTGGTTTTATAGGAAAAGGGTTGTATTTGGCAGGTTTTCAACAACGTTTGTCAATTTTAATGGGTGTTATAATGATTGTTACCATTTTAATGCCTGTTTCAGTCTTTAACAAATACAATTTTTCAAAACCGCTATATAAAATTATTGCTCGGGTTAAATACAATCTCGGAATTTATCTTAACAAAAAATCGAACAAAGCCTTATTTTCAATCGGTTTTTTTAACGGTCTTTTACCTTGCGGCTTGGTGTATATCGCTGTAATTGGTTCAATTTCAACCGGCAACGCTGTTCAGGGCGCTTTATATATGGCTTTATTTGGTGTGGGAACGATTCCGATGATGACCGCAGCGGTGTTATTGGGAAATTTTGTAAGTGTATCCTTGCGTGCTAAATTTCAAAAAATTATCCCTGTTTTTGTTATTATAATCGGATTATTATTTATTTTGCGAGGACTGGGATTGGGAATTCCATATTTTTCACCTTCTGATGCAAAATTACAGCCAGCAAGTGACCCGGAAATTTGTTTAACTTTTGAAAAAATAGACTATAATGCAAGAATCTCCTAAATTGACGATGGAAGATTTTGAAAAAGTTTCTTCAAATCAAGAACTTTTAAAACTCATTAAGGAAAAAAATATTCCTTTTGATAAAGTCGCAAAACGATTGTTTTATGAAGTAGAGCTGCGCAATTTACAAATTGAATTGGTGAAGCTGCAACAGTGGATTACAAAAAATAAAATGCGGGTGGCCATCATTTTTGAAGGACGCGATGCCGCTGGAAAAGGAGGGAATATTCGCAGGTTTACGGAACATTTGAATCCGCGTGCCATGAATGTGGTGGCATTAACAAAACCTACAGAAATTGAGCGTGGCCAATGGTATTTTAGACGATATATTAAAGAAATGCCAAACACCGGGGAAATTGTATTTTTCGATAGAAGTTGGTACAACAGGGCTGTTGTTGAGCCGGTTATGGGTTTTTGTACAGAAACTCAATATCAAAATTTTATGGTTCAGGTTTCTGAATTTGAACATATGATGTATGAAGATGGCATGGTTTTAATAAAATTTTGGTTTTCAATTTCAAAAGAAGAACAATTGTCTCGCTTTAATGCGCGTATTGCAACACCTTTAAAACGTTGGAAATTTAGTCCGGTCGACAGGAAAAGTCAGGAGCTTTGGGATCAATACACACATTACAAAGAACAAATGTATAGCCGAACACACACCAGCTATAGCCCGTGGATTACCGTGAAGGCAAACGACAAAAAATTGGCGCGTTTGGAAAGCATCAGATATGTGCTGTCCCAATTTAACTATGAAGGAAAAGAAAATGCTTCCACCATATTATTTCCAGATCCAAATATTGTGATGCGTTATTACCGTTCAGCCAAACAAATTGATTAATCATGGAGTCCTATAAATTAACCGAAAAAGACGTAGAAATTCTTAACACAAATAAGGGATTAAGAGCTTTATTTTCAAAAGAGCCCTATAATTTAGAGAAGGCTGTCAGGTATGTTAGATATGAAAATAAATTAAAAAAACTTCAGGTTGAACTCATAAGACTTCAAACTTGGGCAATTGAAGAAAATGAACGAATTATCATCATCTTTGAAGGAAGGGATGTGGCCGGAAAAGGCGGTGCAATAAGGCGCGCAACCGAACGGATGAATCCTCGGCATTATCGTATAGTTGCCTTGTCAAAACCTACGGAAGATGAGCGATCACAATGGTATTTTCAACGTTATGTAATTCAATTTCCTAAAGCCGGTGAGATCATTTTTTTCGACAGAAGCTGGTATAACAGGGCCGTAGTTGCTCCTGTAAACGGTTTTTGCACGCAACAAGAATATGAAACTTTCATGAATCAGGTAAATGAATTTGAACGTATGATTACCGAATCGGGCATTCATTTGGTTAAAATTTACATGTCTATCTCAAAGAAAGAACAAGCGAAACGTTTTGAGGACTTAAAAAGCGACCCATTAAAACAATGGAAAATAACGCCGGTTGATGAAAGAGCCCAAGAGTTATGGGATGTATATACGTACTATAAAAATAAAATGTTTGCAAAAACAAAAGAAGGCGTAGTTGCCTGGAAAATAATTAAAGCGAATAAAAAAACGTATGCCAGGGTAGTGGCAATTAACCATATTTTAAGCAGTATTCCTTATGATAAAAAGAGGGAAGTTTAACTGTTAAATTTCTTTGCCTTCAATAAACACTTTATCAATATGGCTGTTTCCAAATGAATAGGGAAGGAATCCATAACTTGGAATTTCTTTGGTAATCATGAAATTTGTTTTTTTTCCTTTACAAATGCTTCCATGTGTTTTTTCCAAGCCCATGGCATAAGCACCGTTAATTGTAGCGGCATTTATGGCCTCTTCCGGGGTCATTTTCATTTTAATGCAAGCAGTTGAAATAACAAAGTTCATATTGCCGGAAGGAGTTGAACCGGGATTGTAGTCGGTAGCCAGCGCCAAAGGTAAGCCTGCATCAATCATTTTTCTTGCCGGCGCATAAGGAATGCTTAAAAAATAAGAACAGGAAGGCAAGGCAACAGGCATGGTACAAGTATTTTTTAAAACTTCAATATCTTCATCTCTCATAAGTTCCAAATGATCTACAGAAAGGGCTTTGTGTTTTACGCCAACCTGAACACCGCCAATGGCCGTAAACTGATTCACATGAATTTTGGGAATTAAACCATATGTAACTCCAGCCTTTAAAAGTCGGTCGGTATCATCAACAGAAAAATAGCCAGTTTCGCAAAAAACATCAATGTATTCTGCCAAATGTTCTTTTGCGACCAAAGGTAAAATTTCATCAATCACTTTATCTAAATAGCCGCTTTTATTGTTTTTAAATTCTGAAGGCAGGGCGTGAGCTCCCAAAAAAGTGGACTTGATGGTAATTGGGTAGTTTTCATTCAGTTTTTTTATAACGCGCAACATTTTTATTTCCGCTTCAATTGTCAAGCCATAACCCGATTTTATTTCAACGGCACCTGTGCCCAATTTCATAATTTCTTCAATGCGTTTTGCAGATTGTTGGTACAAATCTTCTTCGGAAGTTTGTTGTAATTTTATGGCTGAATTTAAAATTCCGCCGCCATTGTTCGCAATTTCTTCATAAGAGAGTCCATTTATCCTGTCAATAAATTCCTGCTCCCTATTTCCGGCATAAACAATATGCGTATGGCTGTCGCACCAAGTTGGAAGCACCATTTTTCCGGTCACATCGATGGTTTTATCAACTTTAATTTTAGGCAAATCTTCCATCTTTCCAAAATCTAGGATAATTTCGTCTTCAATCAATAAAAAGGCATTTTTTATGGTGGGAAGCACCTTCATTGCCAATCCGCAAACCATTGTTTTCGGCATGTTTTCAACTTGCAGCAATTCTTTTATATTGATAATTAATGTTGTCATATTTATAAAATCTTCGCTCAAATATACAGCAATTTTAGAGAGCATAAAAGAGGATTTTTATATTGATTCTAGATTAAGGAAAATGCTGTTTTTTTAGGACATTTATCATATAATAAAGCGTAATTAGCATTATATTTGCACAAAATTAAAAATAATGAAAAAAGCCATATATATAGCAACCAGTGAAGCTAACAGTGGTAAGTCAATTGTCACTTTGGGGTTGATGAGGATGTTGTTGGGGAAAACTGCAAAAGTCGGTTATTTCAGACCTATCATTGACAATGTCAAAAAAGGTAAAAAGGACAACCATATCAATACCATTATTTCACATTTTCAATTAGATATTAAGCCTAATGATGCTTATGCGTTTACACGAAGTGAATTTATAAATATGCGGAATAATGGAAAAGAAGGGGAAATATTCGACACCATTATTTCAAAATACAAAGCGTTAGAAGAAAAAAACGATTTTATGCTGGTTGAAGGCACCGACTTTTCAGGTGAAGGAATGGCCATTGAATTGGATGCAAATATTTTAATCGCCAAAAATTTAGGAATCCCTGCAATAATCGTTTCTAGCGGTGTTGGTAAAACATTGGATGAATTTATAGAAGGATTGCATTTGGCTTATGATTCCTTCAAAGAAAAAGAAGTGGAAGTTTTGGCGGTTATTGCCAATAAAGTTCAGGAAAAAAACATTGAGATTGTTAAAAACGGCGTTGAAAAAAACTTGCCAAAAGATGTTTTTGTAAATGTGATTCCGTTGATAGCCTCGTTAAACAATCCAACTATAAAAGAAATTGCAAAAGCTATTGATGCTAAGATTTTGTTTGGTAAAGAACTTATAAATAACCAAACGACAAGTTTTAAGGTTGGGGCCATGCAATTGCGGAACTATTTAAAACAGTTAGAAGAAAATTGTTTAATCATTACGCCGGGCGACAGAGCCGACATTATTTTAGGAGCTTTACAGGCTAATATTTCTACCAATTATCCTTCAATTTCAGGAATCGTTTTAACAGGCGGCATTCTTCCTGAAGAACCTATTATTAAGTTAATTGAAGGTTTGCCTCAAATTGTTCCAATATTAACAGTTAATGAAGGAACCTTTGATGTGGCCAATAAAATTGGGGCAGTTCGTTCTCATATGTATGCTGAAAATAAAGAAAAAATCAATATTTCTTTAAATACCTTCGACAAGTATGTTGAAGTTGATAAATTGAATGATAAATTAATTACCTTTAAAAGCACTGGAATTACGCCAAGAATGTTTCAATATAATTTATTGAAACGCGCAAAAAAGATAAGAAAACATATTGTATTGCCGGAAGGTAATGACGACAGAATTATAACGGCAGCTGCACGTTTGGTTCAGAGTGATATTGTTGATTTGACTATTTTGGGAACTAAAAGCAATATTGAAAATAAAATACTTCAATTGGGTCTGAAATTAGATTTAGACAAAGTGAAAATTATCAACCCAATAGAATCTGAATATTATCAGGATTTCAGCAATACCTTATTTGAACTTAGGAAAGACAAAGGCTTAACCATTGATATGGCAGAAGATTTGATGAGCGATGTTTCCTATTTTGGAACGATGATGGTTTATAAAGGATTGGCTGACGGAATGGTTTCTGGAGCAGCGCATACCACACAACACACCATTAAACCTGCGTTGCAGTTTATTAAAACCAAACTGGGCGTTTCAGTGGTTTCCTCCATCTTTTTTATGTGTTTGGAAGACAGAGTTTCTGTTTTTGGCGATTGTGCTATCAACCCGAACCCAACTTCTGAGCAGTTGGCAGAAATTGCAATTTCTTCAGCAGAATCAAGCATAAATTTTGGAATGGAGCCAAAAATAGCGATGCTTTCTTACTCATCGGGCGCCTCAGGAAAAGGGGAAGATGTTGAAAAAGTGAGAAGGGCTACCGAAATTATCAGGGAAAAAAGACCGGATTTAAAAGTGGAAGGTCCAATTCAATATGATGCAGCGGTTGATGCCACCATCGGAAAAAGCAAAATGCCCGATTCTGAAGTTGCAGGACGCGCAAACGTATTAATCTTTCCCGATTTAAATACAGGAAACAATACTTATAAAGCAGTTCAAAGAGAAACTGGCGCATTGGCAATCGGCCCGATGTTACAGGGTTTAAACAAGCCGGTAAACGATTTAAGCAGAGGATGCACGGTAGACGATATTTTTAATACCGTAATATTAACAGCAATACAAGCACAAGGATTTTAAATGAAGATATTAGTTATAAATTCAGGCAGTTCATCCATTAAATATCAATTATTCAGGATGCCTGAAGAAGAAGTTATTTGTTCAGGATTGGTGGAGCGGATTGGCTCAAAAGATGCCGAAATCCACTATAAATCGAATCATACCAAAATTGATGAGGTATTAGATATTCCAAATCACACGGTTGGCTTGGAAAAAGTTGTCAATCTTTTATTGGATGAAAAAATTGGCGTTATAAAATCTACTTCAGAAATAGTGGCCGTTGGCCATAGAGTGGTTCACGGCGGAAGCACTTTTTCAAACACAACCATCATTAATCAGGAAGTTAAAGACAAAATAAAAACGTTGTTTTCCTTGGCGCCACAACACAATCCGGCAAATTACGAAGGAATTGTGGTTGCGGAATCATTTTTCCCAAATGCAAAACAAATTGCTGTTTTTGATACCGCTTTTCACCAAACTATTCCGGTTGAAGCCTATAAATATGCCATTCCGACTAAATTTTTAGTGGAAGACAATATTCGTTTGTATGGTTTCCACGGAACAAGCCATAAATATGTTTCGGAACAAGCAATTGAACATTTGGGTCTGAAAAATTCAAAAATAATTACCATTCATTTGGGAAATGGCTGCAGTATGACGGCCGTTAAAGACGGAAAAAGCATTGACCACACACTTGGTTTCGGACCGGTTACCGGACTTATTATGGGAACAAGAAGCGGCGATATAGACCACGCCATTATTTTTCATTTGGTTAATAATTTGGGATATTCGCTAGATGAAGTGAATAATTTGCTTCAAAAAGAAAGCGGTATGTTTGGTTTAACGGGTTACAGTGATTTGCGTGACATTGAATCGGAAGCTGAAAAAGGAAATAAGGAATGTCAGTTGGCATTGGATATGAATGCTTACCGAATTAAAAAATATATTGGTGCTTATGCAGCTGCCATGAATGGGCTGGATGCCATCATATTTACTGCAGGAATAGGAGAGAACTCAAGTTTTATAAGAAAGCTGGTTTGTACAAATATGGACTATTTTGGAATAGAATTGGATGCCAAAAAAAACAATATCAGGGCAAAGGAACTTACTGAAATTCATACGCAACATTCAAAAACAAAGATTTTAATTGTGCCAACCAACGAAGAAGTTGAAATTGCCAAGCAGTCTTTTGAATTGCTCAATTAGCTCAATAAGAGAAATAAAAAAAGCATTGAAAATTTTCAATGCTTTTTTTATTTTCAAAATTCAAAATTATTTTAGCGTACCAATCATTTCTTCAGGTTTTACCCAAGCATCATAATCTTCCGCAGTAACATAGCCCAATCGAACGGCTTCTTCTTTTAAGGTTGTTCCGTTTTTGTGTGCGGTATTGGCAATTTCTGCGGCTTTATAGTAACCAATTTTGGTATTTAAAGCAGTCACCAGCATTAACGAATTGTTAACCAATTCTGTGATGCGTGAATAATTTGGTTCAATGCCAACAGCGCAGTGTTCATCAAAACTAGCGCAGGCATCACCAAGCAAACGAGCCGATTGCAAAAAGTTAACCGCCATAATAGGTTTAAAAACGTTTAACTCATAATGGCCTTGAGTTCCGCCAATGGTAATGGCAACATCATTACCCATCACTTGTGCGCAAACCATAGTTAAAGCTTCCGCCTGGGTAGGATTTACTTTTCCCGGCATAATGGAACTTCCAGGTTCATTTGCAGGAATAATCAATTCTCCAATACCTGAACGTGGTCCAGAAGCCATCATACGAATGTCATTCGCAATTTTGTTTAAGGACACCGCCAATAATTTTAAGGCACCGTGACTTTCCACAATGGCGTCATGTGAAGCCAACGCTTCAAATTTATTTTCAGCAGTAATAAATGGCAATTTGGTAAATTCCGCTATTTTTTTCGCCACCAAAACATCATAACCTTTTGGAGTATTCATTCCGGTACCAACAGCGGTTCCGCCTAGAGCCAATTCAGATAAATGTGACAACGTGTTTTTCAACGCTTTTAATCCGTGATCTAATTGAGAAACATAGCCTGAAAATTCTTGACCAACTGTTAAAGGCGTTGCATCCATTAAGTGTGTACGGCCAATTTTTACCACATCTTTAAACGCTTCAGATTTTGCTTTTAAAGTATCGCGCAATTTTTCAACTCCGGGAATAGTGGTGTCAATAATCATTTTATAACAGGCAATATGCATTCCCGTAGGGAAAGTATCATTGCTCGATTGTGATTTATTTACGTCATCATTAGGCTGAATTGATTTTTCGCCTTCGCCAATAACGCCACCTAACATTTCGTGAGCGCGATTTGCAATCACCTCATTACAATTCATATTGCTTTGGGTTCCTGAGCCAGTTTGCCAAATTACCAACGGAAATTGGTCATCGTGTTTGCCTTCTAAAATTTCATCGCAAACGGCAGAAATAATATCACGTTTTTTTTCCGGAAGCACGCCCAAATCACAATTTGCATGGGCAGCCGCTTTTTTAAGGTAAGCAAATCCGTAAATAATTTCTAAAGGCATGGAGGCTGAAGGCCCAATTTTAAAATTGTTTCGGGAACGTTCAGTTTGGGCACCCCAATATTTATCGGCAGGAACTTCAACATTTCCCATGGTGTCTTTTTCTATTCTATATTTCATATTATTATGTTTTTCGATTTTGATGAATCACAAAGTTACCAATTATGGTGTTTTAGTCTATAAAGTTGCTCATTTTTTTTGATTCATTTGGTGAGAAATATCACTTTTAAAAAAATAATAATTTGTGTGATAAATTAAAAATAAATACTAATTTTGTAATTATTAAAAAACAACCTTAAAAAGTTATGGATTTATCGCAGTTTTCAGGATTTTTAGTTTTCTTAACCATTTTTACAATGGGATTTTGGTTAATGATTTTTTTAATAACCTTTGTCGTTCCTTATTGGTTATTCGGATATTTTAAAGAATCTTGGAAATATAGAAAAGAAGATAAAGCGGCAGCTAAAAAAGAATAATATTACATTAAAGTAATAAAAAAAGGGCAATTGAAAAATCGCCCTTTTTTTGTGTTTTGTAATGCTTAAAACATTCCTTCCTCGCCGCCATTTTCTTCTCTTTGCGGTCTTTCGTTTTTCTTATTTTGATTAAATCTATAGGTGAAATTCAGCATAATTTGTCTTTTTCGCCATTGAAATTCATTTACCGAAATTATAGTAGGAGAAGAAATAGTTGGAGAATAATTGGTTGAATTTCGCTTTCTTGAATTAAATAAATCGCTGACATTTAACGAGAGCGTTCCTTTTTCTTTCAAGATGTCTTTGCTGAAGGCAAGATTTACATTGTACATTCCTTTTATTTTGGATGTTGCAGATTCTGAAGGCCCCATATACATACCGCTGGTTTGCCAATCTATTCCGCCAGGTAACGAAATTCTTGATTCCAATCGGGTAAACCAACTTACATTTTCTTTATCATAATTTATTCCATCGAAATCTCCATCGGTCACTGATTTAAAAAAGTTAAAACTGTTGGTCATTTTCCACCACTTTAACGGATTGTAATTTGCTGTAAATTCAAAACCATATCGATCTTGTGAACTTAAATTTATGGGTGTCATTATAATTACTGGGGTATCAACTCCATTAACCTCTCTAATTTCATCATTTTGCGCCATTTCAATATTGTTAATGGCATGTTGATAGTAAAGAGAAGAATTCAAAGTTAACTTTTCCCATTTTTTTATATAACCTAAATCGAAGGAATTGGTGTAAGTAGGGTCTAAATTAACATTGCCTTTTCTAATAAATGTTTGGCTGGTACGTGATTCAAAAGGATTTAAAAACCAGTGCCCTGGACGTCGCAATCTTCTGCTGTAACCCAATGTAAGGCTTTCACCTTCACTAAATTCCAATCCTAAATTAACAGTTGGAAAAAATTCAGTGAAATTTTTGTCGAAATTTTCATTCGTTTGAAGCAGATTAATTTTCCTGTCGGTGTTTTCCATTCTTAAACCCAATAAGTATGAAAATTTATTTACTTTATTTCCGTATTGAGAATAAAGGGAATAAATATTTTGCTCAAAATCTAAGGTATTTGAAAAATTGGCGTTGTTTACGAATTGGTTTGTTGATGAATCATATCCTTCAACTACATAATCTGATGTTAATTTGTTTAAATCGGTGTTGAAACCAAATTCAAATTGCGAATTTTTCCCTATCGGCAATACGTAATCACCTTTAATCAAAACATTTTTTGAGTTATTGTCTGTTGAGTTTCTTTCAGACTCATTCTCGAATAAAACAGGAAAAATATTAAAATCGGAGATTAAAGCACTGCTATTTTCAATGCTTTCTTCATATTGAAAATCTAAGGTCAATTTATGTCCGTCTTTGTTAAAATCGTGCAAAAAATTTAAAGAATACTCTGTGGTTTTGTCATTTTCATCAGCAAGCTCAACTCGTTTATTGGTACGGGTTAAAATTTTATTTTCATCGAATTCATCACTGATATTTGTTGAAACATCCTCACCATTAGACTCGCGATATAAAACGGTACCGGTTAATGAAGTTTTATTCGACAAAAAATATTCCAATCCAAATCGCGTATTGTAACTGTCATGTTGACGGTCATAATCTCTAATTTCATTTCTAAAGTCTGGTGTCGTTCCCGTAGGGTTTAAATAAGTCACATCACTTTTTGAATTTCCCGGAGCATTTCTGTAGTTATAACCACCGCTTCCAAAAAAGTTGGCCTTGTTTGTTCTGTAATTTAGATTGGCTGAAAGACCATAATTATCTGGAATTCCTGCGGAAGCCGAAACAGAGCCATTAAATCCATTAGCCTTGCCTTTTCGAAGGATAATATTTAAGATTCCTGCAGTTCCTTCTGCATCATAACGCGCTGACGGACTCGTAATAACTTCAACTTTTTCAATAGCATCTGCCGGCAATTGACGCAAGGCATCCGTACTGCTTAAACCAACCAATCCCGATGGTTTTCCGTTAATTAAGATCCGAACATTTTCACTGCCGCGCAAACTCACATTTCCTTCCACATCAACAGAAACCGATGGAACATTGTCCAAAACATCGCTAGCAGTTCCGCCTTTTACGGTCATGTCTTTGCCAACATTGTATATTTTTTTGTCCAATCTTATTTCAACAGTGCTTTTTTCGGCAATAATTTCTACTTCATTTAAAGTTTGTGCATCAACTTGCAAGGTAATTGTGCCCAAATCGGTATTGCCGTTAATTTCTTTGCTTTTAAATGTTTTTGTTTTAAAGGAAATAAATTCGATTGAAATATCATAAACACCTTTTGCAACTTGAATGTTAAATTCTCCTTTGGTGTCTGTAATGCCACCGGTTATAATTTTACCGTCTAAAGATTTGATGACGATTGTGGCGTATTCTAAAGGTTGTTTGGTGTCATTGTCGATAACTTTACCAGTTATAGTAATTTTTTCAATAGAATTGGTATTTGTTGCTCCTAAACTAAGAGTGATTATGCTTAATATAAATAGAAATATACTTTTTTTCATGAATGATTTATTGGTTATTTTATAGAGCAAAGATACATGTTGCGCAATTACTTTTATGTTAACTAGTGTTAACGACTGTGATTAAAAGTGAAAACGTTTAAGTAATATTGTCTTAAATTAAAAATTATTTAACCTATTGAAAATCAATAGATTGATAAATTTTAAATAATAAAATGGGAAGAATGAATTTAATTTTCATTAGGATGAAACTGTTAATAAACTCATAAAATTTATAAAATTGATTTTATAAGTTCCGGCGGGCGCCCAATCACAGCTTTATCGTTGTTAATAACAATTGGTCTTTCAATAAGTTTTGGGTTTTTAACCATTGCCATAATAATTTCTGAATCTGAGAGGTTTTTGCCTTTGTAATTTTCTTTCCAAATTGCTTCGTTTTTTCGAACCAAATCAATAGGAGGGATGCCCAATAATTTTATGATTTCAGTTAATTCGTCTTTTGAAAGCGGCGTTTCTATATAGTTGATGATTTCAAAAGGCAATTTAGATTCCTGCAAAATTGCCAAACCTTCCCTGCTTTTTCCGCAACGCGGATTGTAATAAATTTTCATGAATTTTATTTGTCCAAAAATAACGATTAGTAATTTGGTTTCATTTCTTTTTTCTCAAAATCAATTTTTCTGTCCTTTAAACTTTGATTAAACCGGTAAGTAAAAGACAATAAAATTGTTCGGTATTTATTTTGGATGATGCTTTTTGAAAAATAACTCGAATTAAATCGATCTCTGTCGGTTTTACTTGATTTAAAAACATCATCAACAGTTAAACTTATTGAAGCGTCTTTATTCAATAAATCTTTATTGATGGCGGCACTTGCGTAAGTATAGGCTTTTCTTGTTGAATATGGACCTTTTGAAATCAAATAATGTTTTGCATTTATTTGAATATCAAATGCTTTAGGTATTTTTAATTGGGAGAGTAAACTAAAAGTACCGTTAAAACTAGCGTGATTATAATTCTTAACAATGGTTTCATTGGCTAAATTTTCTATTTCAAAAGTGCCTGATTGGTCAAAATTATACAGATTTATATTTCCTGTAAAATTTAAATTTTTGACAGGTTTATAATTTGAAGTAATATTTACCCCATACATATCAACTTTTCCAATGTTAAAAGGCGTAGTTATAATTTTATTTACACCATTAATTTGTTGCCCGGTTTCATAGGAAACATCTTGCCAATAATCTTTGTAGCTATTAAAATAAAGGGAAGATGAAAATGTGATTTTATTGCCATAATAGCTATAACCCAAACTTGAAGCGTCAACAAAAATTGGATCTAAATTTGGATTCCCAATGTACGATGATGTTTCGCTATATTTTTGCTCAAAAGGCTGTAAATGTTCATAGGAAGGCGTAAACATTTTTTTTGAATAACTGAGACTTAAACTTTTTAAGTCATTAATGGAATATTGTAAATAAACAGAGGGGAAAATTTTGTTGAAATTATTTTTTTGAAAATTATTTAAATTTAAATAGTTGGCTTTCATTTCCAAAAATTCCGCTCTTAGCCCTATATTATAATAAAATTTTTCACTTTGATTTTCAAATTCAATAAATGCCGCATTTAACTTTTCTGAATAATCGATATTATTTTGAACTGAAGCGCTGGAATATTTAAAAGGAAGTTCCATGTATTCTCCTTTATATCCAATGCTGTAATTTGCTGTTTCACCAATTGGGTTTATAAAATTAAGTTCAAAATTTGCTTTTTCTAATTTATTTTTTTCGGTATAAACTAGGTTGCTGAAATTTTGATTGGTGTTTGAAATATTATTGTTAACATCATCAAAATCTTTTGTAAATGAGATGTTTGTGGTAAGTTTTTGACCTTCTTTGATAAAATTGTGTTCAAAGTCAACAACAAATTCATACAGTTCATTTTCCAATTTTCCAATATGCGTCCTGTCATTTGTAGCTGTTGGTACTTTTGCTGCATTAAAAATACTTGAAGAGGTTATTGTGTTGCTTTTGTTGACTACATTTTGAAAATTAACACTGGCAGAAATCGTCGTACTTTTTGATAAATAGAAATCTGTGCCAATGGTGCCATAAAAAGCGTCTTTTTTGCTGTTAAATTCGCTGTTTTCATTCAAAAATGAAGTGGTGTTGTTATTTTCAAAATATTCATTTTCAGAGGAAGCTGACGTTATTGGATTGCTTTTATTATATGATGCATTGACAAAAAAGTTTAGTTTTTCTGTTTTGTTGTTTAAGGTAATTAAGCCGCCATAATAATCCTTATGCCCACCTGTAGTTGTTAAAGATGCATTTAAACCTTCATCTTTACCCTTTTTTAAGATGATATTAATAATACTTAGGGCAGAAGCATCATATTTTGCTCCTGGATTTGTAATCACTTCAATGTTTTCAATTGAACCTGCCGGCAAAGATTTTAAGGCTTCTGATTTGGATAATGACGATGTTTTACCATTAATTAATACCTGAACATTACCTTGACCTTGAACGGATATATTTCCATTAGGATCAACGCTTACCGAAGGAATATTATTTAAAGCATTTGTTGCGGTGCTTCCCGCTGTGGAAATGTCTTTATCCACATTATAAACAATTTTGTTAGGCTTCAGTTCCAGTGTCTTTTTTTCACCAATAATTTCAATTTCACTTAAAATTTCTGTATCCAGTTCCATTTCAATAATTCCAACATTTAAATCTCTTGAAATGGCGGAAATGTTCAGATTTTTTGTTTCGTACGAAATAAATTCTACAGAAACGTTGTAGGTTTCTTTTTCAACATCAATCGAAAAATTTCCTTTTTGGTTCGTGATACCTCCAAATTTTATGTGATTGGAATCGATACTTTTAAAAATAATGGTGGCATCTTCTAAGGGTTTTTTTGAAGTGGCATCAATTATTTTTCCGGTAATGGTGTAAGTTGGGGTGGTATTTTTTTGGCTAAAACTTAATATTGGGGTTAATATAATTAGCAATAACAATAGTTTCCTCATAGAAAATTATTTATTTAAAAATTCATAGCTTTTTTAATCGTTAATTTAACGAATAACATCGTTTTTCATAAACGTAAAAATACACATTATTGTTAATAAACAACGCTTTGACTAATAAAAATTACTAATTATTACGAAAATTGTAGTTTAAGTCATAAAAAATTAGAAGATGATTTTATGTGATTTTAATTCATTCAACAGTTGCTGGGGAGATTTATAATGAATTCCTTGAATTTTAAGCGCCTTGGCAGCAATCACATTTTCTTCATTGTCATCAATAAAAATGGTATTTTCTGGGTTGATGGCATATTTATCAACGGTGAGTTTGTATATTTCCGGAAAGGGTTTGCGCATTTTTTCCTGTCCGGAAACCACCACACCATCAAAAAATTTAAAAAAAGGAAACAATTCCAATCCTTTGTCCCATTTTTCGGCGCTCCAGTTGGTAAGCGCATAAATTTTATAGTTCCCTGAAGCTTTTAATTTTTTAAACAAATCAACATTTTCTTCAATTGGCCCAGAAAACATTTGGTGCCATTGGTTGTAGTACAAGCGAATTAAATCTTCATGTTCAGGAAATTCGGCAATTTTTGCAGCTTCGCCTTCTTCAATGGTTCTTCCACCATCTTGTTCAGCATTCCAAGCACTGGTGCAAACGTTATTCAAAAACCACTGTACTTTTTTTTCATTGCCATTAAATACTTTTCGGTACAAATACTCTGGTTTCCAGTCTACCAAAACGCCGCCTAAATCAAAAATTACAGTATCAATTTTGTTTGTCATTACATTTCATTTTTGGTTTCTTTTTGTCCTTGTTGCATTAAATAGGCTTTTATAAAATCGTCTAAATCACCATTCATCACCGCTTCCACATTTGCGGTTTCGTGGCCTGTTCTCACATCTTTAACCAATTTATAGGGGTGAAATACATAATTTCTGATTTGGGAGCCAAATTCAATTTTTAGTTTGTTTGCTTCAATTTCACTTCGTTTTTCGCGTTGTTTTTGCAGTTCAATTTCATACAATTGAGATTTCAACAATTGCATGGCTTTGTTTTTATTGTCGAGCTGTGAACGCGTTTCAGAATTTTCAATCATAATTCCCGAAGGTTTATGGCGCAAACGAACTGCCGTTTCCACTTTATTTACATTTTGCCCGCCCGCACCGCTTGAACGCATGGTTTCCCAAGTAATATCGGCTGGATTGATATCAATTTCAATACTGTCATCAACTAGCGGATAAACATAAACGGAAGCAAATGTGGTATGGCGTTTTGCATTGCTGTCGAATGGCGAAATTCGCACCATTCTGTGAACGCCATTTTCGCCTTTTAAATAGCCAAAAGCATATTCACCTTCAATTTCTATGGTGACGGTTTTAACTCCAGTAACATCGCCTTCCTGGAAATTTAGTTCCTTAACTTTATACTTTTTATTTTCGCTCCACATTAAGTACATCCGCATCAGCATTTGCGCCCAATCACAACTTTCCGTTCCGCCCGCTCCTGCGGTAATTTGAAGTACGGCGCTTAAATTATCGCCTTCATCGGACAACATATTTTTAAATTCCAAATCTTCCAGCAAAGAAATTGTAACCTCATATTGCTGTTCAACTTCTTTATCGGTCACTTCACCATCCGCATAAAAATCGAGCAACACAGTCAATTCATCAAAATGGGTCAATATGGAATTAAAATCTTCCACCCACTTTTTCTTAAATCGAAGGTTTCTCATGACAATTTCAGCCTCTTTCGGATTGTTCCAAAAAGCCGGATTTGCAGTGAGTTCTTCCTCGTTTGAAATTTCAATTGTTTTCTTGTCAATTTCAAGATACGTTTTTAACCTGCCAATGCGTTCCTGTAATTTATTTATATGTTCGTTTGTAATCATTATTTTATTTAGAACTACAAAAATACCTTTTCATTTTTAATCTGTGCAAATAAATTTGATTCGCTATATTTCAATCAAACTAATTAGGTATTTTTGGTAAAATCTTTTTTCTTCTGAAAAGACAGAAATTATGGATTTAATGTAGAATTACAGATTTTATAAAAATTAAATTTATGAGGTATTTATTATATTTTATTGTCGTCGTGTTTTTCCAAAATGCAGGAGCTCAAACTTTTCAGAAAACTAAGGGAATGGAACATTATAAAGGCTATTTCAATTTTTATTATGACGTTTCATCAGATAAAATATATTTAGAAGTTAATAAGTTAAATGAAGAATTTTTATATGTTAATGCTCTTGCAGCAGGTGTGGGCTCTAATGATATAGGGTTAGATAGAGGACAATTGGGAGAAACAGCCGTTGTTAAGTTTGTAAAAGCCGGGAATAAATTATTGTTAATTCAGCCCAATTTAAATTATAGGGCAATAACTGCTAATATTGAAGAAATAAAATCTGTAGAAGAAGCTTTTGCACAATCGGTTTTATTTGGATTTCCTATAGAAGAGCAGCAGAATGAGCACTTTTTAATTGATGTTTCTTCGTTTTTTTTGGGTGATGCGCACGGAGTTTTAAAAAGATTAAAAGATACTAAACAAGGAACATATAAATTAGATTTAAGTAAAAGTGCTTTTTATTTGGAAAGAACCAAAGCTTTTCCAAAAAATGTTGAATTTGAAACCTTGTTAACCTTTCAAGGGGATGCAGAAGGGGATTATATTAAAAGCGTATCGCCAAATTCATCATTGGTAACAGTTCGTCAACATCATTCATTCATTGAATTACCGGATAATAATTATAAAAAAAGACGTTTTGACACACGTTCCGGTTCTATTGGCATTTCATATTTGGATTACGCAACTCCTATTGAATCATCAATTAAAAAGCAATTTATAATTAGACACAGATTAGAGAAAAAAAATCCTGAATTGGCTATAAGTGAACCTAAAGAACCAATAATTTATTATTTGGACCGAGGAGCTCCGGAACCTGTTAAATCTGCGTTGTTAGAGGGGGGAAGCTGGTGGAATGAAGCATTCGAATCCATTGGCTATAAAGATGCTTTTCAAATTAAAATTTTGCCGGAGGGAGTTGATCCATTAGATATTCGCTACAATGTAATTCAATGGGTTCATAGATCTACCAGGGGTTGGTCTTATGGCGCAAGTATTGTTGATCCCAGAACCGGTGAAATATTAAAGGGGCATGTTAGTTTGGGCTCTTTAAGAATTCGTCAAGATTATTTAATTGCCCAGGCTCTGCTTGGTGCAACTGAGAAAATGGGAGATGAAAATCCATTGTTACAAATGGCCTTAGCAAGAATTAGACAATTATCAACCCATGAAATTGGTCATACGCTTGGTTTTACCCACAATTTTGCATCAAGTTACAATAACAGGGCTTCTGTAATGGATTATCCGCATCCGTTTGTGAAATTAACCGATGGAAATATAGATTTGTCGCAGGCTTATACAACGGGAGTCGGGGAGTGGGATAAAGCTATTGTTGCATATTCTTATCAGGATTTTCCTAAGCAAATTAACGAACAATCGGCATTAAATGAAATTATTCAAAATTCCATTGACAAAGGATTAAAATTTATAACAGATAGCGATACACGTGCGCCGGGTGGTGCTCATATATATGCTCATTTATGGGATAACGGAACTGATCCGGCAAAGGAATTAGAGAGGATTTTAAAAATAAGGGCAATAGCAATCAGTAATTTTTCTGCCAATAATATTAAAGATAATGAACCTTATACAGTTTTGGAAGATGTTTTTGTTCCGCTCTATTTTTTTCATAGATATCAGGCAGAAGCTGCCGCTAAAATGATTGGAGGGATGGAATATTCTTATGCAGTTAAAGGCGATGGACAAACTATTGTTAAACCAATAGATCCAAAAATTGAGCGAGAAGCATTACAAAGTTTGCTGAATTCATTTAGTGTGGAAACTTTAAAGATTCCTTCAGAAATTGTTGCGTTATTTCCTCCAAGAGCTTATGGTTATGAGAGAGGGAGGGAAACATTTAGTTCAGAAAACGGTGTTGCTTTTGATGCTTTAAATGCCGCGTCAACAGCTGCCGAACTAGTTGTGGAATTGTTATTTCATCCGGAAAGGACCTCTAGAATGGTTCAGCAAAAAGCATTATTTAACAATCAGTTAGGTTTAAATGAATTGATAGATCAAGTAATTGATTCGACTTTTAAAAAGAATCATTCAAACAATTATGATAATGAAATTCAGCAAAGTATAAATAATGTGGTTTTACAACAATTATTAAATTTGGCCAGTAATAACAAAGCAAGTTTTCAGGCAAATTCAATCGCATTGTCTAAAGTAAATGAATTAAGAAATTGGTTAAAAAATTCCTATTTGAAAGGAATAAACTTAATGTATAGTAATGGATACGCCAATATCATTGATAACTTTTTAAAATTGCCAAATCAGTTTAAAAAGGAACCGATGCCAAAAATACCAGATGGTTCACCCATTGGAAGTATAAACTGTGATTATAGTTTCTAAAAGAGTACACATAAAATATAAATTGATAAATCTCAAATTAAAATGATGCAAATAAATTTAATTAGCGACACCGTAACCAAGCCAACCAAAGGAATGCTAAAAGCAATGATGGAGGCTGAAGTTGGTGATGATGTTTTTAAAACCGACCCGACGGTCAATAAATTACAGGCAAAAATTGCAAAAATGTTTGGCATGGAAGACGCGTTATTTTTTCCTTCGGGAACTATGGCAAACCAAACTGCGATTAAAATTCTTACCCAGCCGGGCGATAGAATGTTTTGCGATAAATGGGCGCACGTGTATAACTTTGAAGGTGGTGGCGCTGCGTTTAACTCGGGCGTTACCTCACATTTAATTGATGGTGATCGCGGTATGTTTACCGCAAAACAATTGTTTGATGCAGTTTCTGGGAGAACGGACATTCATGTGCCTTGGGCCAGTTTGGTTGTGGTTGAAAATACCACCAATAAAGGCGGAGGCGCTTGTTGGGATTATGAAGAATTATTGAAAATCAAGAAAATTTGTAAAGATCATAATTTGTCCTTGCATATGGATGGCGCACGTATTTTTAATGCCTTGGTCGCTAAAAAAGAAACGCCTAAACAATATGGCGAAGTGTTTGATACCATATCGGTTTGCTTGTCAAAAGGTTTGGGCGCACCGGTTGGTTCCGTTTTATTGGGATCTAAACTTCATATTGAAAAGGCATTAAGAATTCGGAAATTATTTGGCGGCGCAATGCGCCAGGTAGGCTATTTGGCTGCTGCAGGGATTTACGCCCTGGACTATCATATAGACCGTTTGGCAATAGACCATACCCGTGCTAAAGTCATTGGCGTGGCACTTCAAAATTGTAAATTGGTTAAATATGTTGAACCTATTGAAACCAATATTGTCATTTTTAACGTAATCGATTCAATCAATGAAGAAGATTTTATGAATCGTTTGAAAAAAGCCGGAATTTCATTAATATCAATGGGGCAAGGTAAATTGAGAATGGTTACTCATTTGGATTTTACTGAAGAAATGCTTGAAATGGTAGTAAACACATTAGAAAATATATAATAAGTAACAAGATGAAATCAAATAAGTTAACAATAATTGTGCTTTTTTTAGCCATAAGCTCCACCGGATTTTCACAATCTGAAATAGAAAAAATATTGACTGAAATTTCTACGGCTCCTTCTGCGGAACGCATAGAAAAAGACATTGTAAAATTGGTGGGTTTTGGAACGCGCCATACGTTGTCCGACACGCTTTCTAAAACTAGGGGAATTGGCGCAGCGCGACGTTGGGTAAAAGTTGCTTTTGATGACGTTTCAAAAAATTGCAATAACTGTTTGGAAGTGAGTTATTTGGGCGATTTGGTGAAAGCTGACGGAAGCAGAATTGTAACTGATACCAAAGTCGTGAACGTGATGGCAATTCAGCGGGGAACAACCTATCCAAACAGATATGTAATTATGTCGGGCGATATTGATTCCCGAGTTTCAGATGCCAATAATTTTACGTCAGATTCGCCCGGAGCAAATGACAACGCTACTGGATTGGCAGGAACAATAGAAGCTGCGCGTGTTTTGAGCAAGTATAAATTTCCTGTTTCCATCATTTATGTGGGTTTGTCGGGTGAAGAACAAGGCTTGTACGGCGGTAAAATTTTGGCAAAATATGCCAAAGAGAAAAATTGGGACATTATCGCTGTTTTAAACAATGATATGATTGGCAATATTGAAGGAATTGATGGTGTCATTGACAACAGCACTTTTCGGGTTTTTTCTGAAGCCATTTCTGTACAAACCACTGAAAAAGAACGCAACAGCATGCGTTTTTATGGCGGTGAAGTGGACGGAACTTCTCGACAATTGGCGCGTTATATTGATAAGTTGACAGAAAAATATATGACCAATTTAGACGCGATTATGATTTACAGGCTCGACAGGTTTGGAAGAGGCGGCCATCACCGGCCTTTTAATGATGAAGGTTTTACGGGTGTAAGGATTATGGAAACGCATGAAAATTACAACCGCCAACACCAAGATCTTAGGGTTGAAAACGGGATAAAATATGGTGATGTGCTGGAAGGCGTAAATTTTGGGTATGCCGCAAAATTAACCGCAGTAAATTGCTTGACATTGGCTTCTTTGGCGGCAGCGCCGTTAGAACCTCAAAATGTGATGATTGCAGGAGCCGTTGAGCCATCAACCCGTTTAAAATGGGATGATGTTGCCGATAAAAACAGCATCGGCTATAAAATTTATTGGCGCGATACCACTTCACCTCAATGGCAATACAGCCGATTTGTTGGCAAAACTACCGATTATACCTTGAATAATATTGTTATTGATAATTTCTTGTTTGGCGTGGTTAGTGTAGGAGAAAATGGCGCGGAAAGTTTGGTTCAGTTTCCAAGAAAATTAATTCCTAGAGGGATGTAATTAAGTTTTAACAATTCCGACTTATTTAAAAATAGATAAAGGAATGAAAAATATATTGTTAATAATACTGGTTTTTGCAACAGCAAATATTGATGCACAATCCATACTTACAAAAAAATCAAAAATGTCAGATAAATTAGAAATTGCCACCTTGGCTAACGGTTGTTTTTGGTGTACTGAAGCCATTTTCCAAAGATTAAATGGGGTAGAAAAAGTAACATCGGGATATGCTGGAGGGAAAGTTAAAAATCCAACCTATAATGAAGTTACTTCAGGGGAAACAGGACATGCAGAGGTGATTCAAATCCAATTTAATCCTTCAGTAATCACTTTTCAGGAAATTTTGGACGTATTTTTCGCAACCCATGATCCTACAACTTTAAACAGGCAGGGTTATGATGTTGGCACCCAATATCGTTCCTCCATATTTTACCATTCAACAGCACAAAAAGAAGTTGCTGAAGCATTTATTAAAGCATTGACCGAATCCAAAGTTTTCGATAAAAAAATAGTGACAGAAGTTACTCTGTTTGAAGCTTTTTATGATGCCGAAGCATACCATCAAAATTATTATAATAACAACAAAAATCAAGGTTATTGTGTGGCGGTAATCAATCCGAAATTAGATAAATTCATCAAAAAATACAAGGACAAATTAAAGAAGTAGTTATGGTCAAATGACTATAATTTAACTAATTAGGTATGCAAAAAAAGTATCAATTGCTCTTGTTAAGCATTTTTTTTGATGGGTTGGGGATGCTTTCTTTCGCAATTCCATTTATTGGAGAGTTTTCAGATGTTGTTTGGGCGCCTTTATCGGCGTTTTTAATTTACAAAATGTATGGAGGAACTTTAGGAAAAGGAGTGGGAATCATTTCTTTTGTTGAAGAAATCGGTATTTTAGGAACTGATTTTTTGCCAACATTTACTTTAACATGGATTTATAAATATTTCATAAAAAAGGAAGAATAATTAGGCTTCTTTAAAAAATCTTTTAAAACCCATTCTCGACAATGTTTTTTTTGAAAATGCGGAAAAGAATTTATATTGCCCGAAAAGAAAACCAACCAAAGGCAACGTGAATTGATAAATTAAAAATATCAACACAATTCTTACAGGCCAAAATAACCAAGGATTTGTGGTTTCTCTATCTAGACCAATTAAATTTGTCAGCGGTTTTGCAACCCAGGCGGCAAAAGAACCATTCACAGAAAAAACAATAATGATTAAGAGAACTTGATAGTTAGAAGTTAATCCCCAGCGCTGTTTTAATTTTTCCATTTTATTTATTTTCCGGGCAAAAATACATTTATATTTTTAAATCTGGAGCTTATTAATTTCTGCTCCAATTTTTATAATAAATTGTGCAATTATTAAGGGCACAAGAAAGTTTTTTACAATTTTTTTTGAATTTATCACAAAATATAATGACATAATCCTCGTTTTGATAATAATTTTAAACAGAAAAATGTTCATTAAAAAATCTAAAAACACAAAATTTATGAAGAAATTAATTTTTATGTCCGTATTCTTATTGGGAATTATTTTTACGTCAAATGGTCAAGACATTGCGAGAAATGCATTAGGAGTGCGCTTGGGGGACAATGATGGTTTTGGCGGTGAAATATCTTATCAGCGTGAATTGGGCGAAGCTACCCGTTTAGAATTGGATTTGGGTTTTAGAAGCAATAAGTATTCTGACGCTTTTAAATTAACCGGAATTCACCAATGGGTTTGGAATATTGATGGCGGATTTAATTGGTATGCCGGTTTTGGTGCAGGAATAGGTTCTTGGAGTGCCGGCAATGATTATATGGGAACTGATGATGATGGCCTTTTTTTAAACGCTGACGGAAATATTGGCATTGAGTATAATTTTGACATTCCATTGCTGATGTCCTTAGATTTTAGGCCTGAAGTTGGTTTGGTTGGGGATTATGGTAAAGATACCGATTTGGATATCGCACTTTCTTTGCGCTATCAATTTTAATCATTATAAGTCATAAAAAATGAAATGCGCCATTGGCGCATTTTTTATTATTTGTCATTAATTTTTTTTTACCTTTCAAAAAAATTTAAAAACTTTTGAATGAAAAAAATAGCATTGCATTGGCAAATATTACTGGGAATGGTTTTGGGTATTTCAGTTGGTTTATTAATGACACAATTTGAGGGCGGCAAAGAAATTGTGCAGGATTGGATAAAACCTTTAGGCACTATTTTTATCAATTCATTAAAGTTAATTGCAGTACCGTTAATTTTGGCATCGCTTATAAAAGGGGTATCCGATTTAAAAGATATTTCAAAGCTGTCCAAAATGGGCGGGCGAACAATAGGTTTGTATATACTTACAACCGTAATTGCAGTTTCTATTGGGTTATTATTGGTCAATATCATTAAACCAGGCGATTCAATTTCTGAAAATACCAGACAGGAATTGGTGCAGAATTATAGCAGAGATACAGAGAAATATAAAGAAGAAGCGGCCATTCAACAAGAAACCGGCCCATTGCAATCATTGGTTGACATTGTTCCGGATAATATATTTGGTGCGGCATCAGACAATAAAAACATGCTTCAGGTCATATTTTTTGCGTTGCTTTTTGGCATTGGGTTAATTTTAATTCCTGAAGAAAAATCGGCACCGGTTAAAAACTTTTTTGATGGTTTTAATGAAGTGATTTTGAAAATTATTGACTTAATTATGCTGGCGGCGCCATATGGTGTTTTTGCATTATTAACGGCTTTGGTAGTTGAATCTCCAAGTATAGATTTGTTTAAGGCACTCATTTGGTACGCATTTACCGTAATTTTAGGCTTGTCAATCATGTTGGTTTTTTACTATTCTCTAGTATGGATAATAACAAAAAAGAGTCCTTCATTTTTCTTTAAGGGAATTTCACCGGCCCAATTATTGGCATTTTCAACAAGCAGCAGTGCCGCTACTTTGCCGGTAACTATGGAAAGAGTCACAGAACATTTAGGTGTTGATGAAGAAGTAAGCAGCTTTGTGTTGCCTATTGGCGCTACCATTAATATGGATGGCACCAGTTTGTATCAGGCAGTGGCAGCAGTTTTTATTGCGCAGGCTTTTGGCATGGAATTGTCATTATCGGTGCAATTGGGAATTATTGTTACCGCAACATTGGCGAGCATAGGATCAGCAGCAGTGCCGGGTGCAGGAATGGTAATGTTGGTGATTGTTTTGGCGCAAGCAGGGATTCCTGAAGCTGGTTTGGCATTAATTTTCGCTATTGACAGACCATTGGATATGTGCAGAACAACCATAAATGTGACAGGAGATGCTGTGGTTTCAATGATTGTGGCAAAATCATTGGGAAAACTTCAAGACCCTGAGGTAAAAAACTGGGATGATACTTATAAGAAAGAATAATTACGCGCAGTTAATCTAAAAATCTATTTTTTAATTCAAGGGAAGGAATCATACATCTTTCCCTTTTGCCGAAAAACTTGTATCTGTTCTTCGCAATATAGCTGTACAGCCAATCCCGAAAGGATTTAGGAATTACAATAAAAAAATAAAGGAATTTAAATCCACCGTTTAAAAGTTTTGCAATTCTCAGTATTGCAGTCGATTTTTCATAAATTTTTTGATCATCAATCAGAACAATTGAATCTAAATTCAAATTTTTTAAATTGAAATGTAACATTATTTCTTTTGCAGCGTCTGATTGAAATGAAGCGAATAAAAATTGTTCTTTTTTGTCGTGTTTGATCACAAAATTTACCGATGCATTGCAAAGGTTACACACACCATCAAAAAGAATAATTGATTTGTTTTCAAAGTTGTTCATGAAGCAAAATTATAGTTTTAAAATGAAAAATTCTTTTTAACATAAAATTAATAATTACTCTCAACGGCAATTTTTAAATTAGATAAAACAATAACCAAATGATTAGGATTGAAAAACTTCATAAATCTTATCCAATAGGAAAAGATTTTCTGCACGTATTAAAGGGCTTGGATTTACATATTAAAGAAGGTGAATTTGTATCTATTATGGGGTCTTCCGGTTCCGGGAAATCTACCTTATTAAATATTGTTGGTTTGTTGGACGGACATGATACCGGTAAATATTATTTGAACGGACAATTAATTGAAAATTTAGATGAGAAAAAAGCCGCAATTCTAAGAAATAAGTTTTTAGGTTTTGTATTTCAGTCGTTTAATTTAATTAATTATAAAAGTGCACTAGAGAATGTGGCTTTGCCATTGTATTATCAAGGGATGGCCAGAAAAGATCGCAACAAGGTTGCGTTGCAATATTTAGATAAAGTGGGTTTAAAAGACAGGGCTGAACATTTACCGAGTGAGCTTTCAGGAGGAGAAAAACAGCGAGTGGCTATTGCGCGCGCTTTGGTAACCAATCCAAAAGTTATATTGGCCGATGAGCCAACGGGCGCACTTGATTCAACGACTACGCATTCAGTAATGGAATTGTTGAAAGAAATTAATCGTGAAGGGATGACTGTTTTTGTAATTACTCACGAAGAAGATGTTGCCGGAGAAACTGACAGAATTGTGCGTTTAAAAGATGGTGTAATTATTAGCGATGAGAGAGTTCAAAAAAAAGCAAAAGTATAAGTTATGTTTGATTTAGACCGTTGGCAGGAAATTTTTCAAACAATCAGTAAAAACAAACTAAGAACGCTTCTTTCTGGTTTTACTATTGCATTTGCCATTTTGTTATTTACTCTTTTATTTGGCGTTGGCAATGGATTAAAACACACTTTTGAAAAGCAATTTTCCAGCGATGCAGCAAATTCCGTATATATTAGAGCAGGCGTAACAACCAAACCTTATAAAGGATTGCAAAGCGGAAGAACTATTCAGTTTAGAAATGATGATGGCAAGTTTATCAATGAAAAGTTTGAAGATGAAATTCAGTTTTTTAGCCCGAATGTTGAACGATACAATGTTCAGGCAATCTATGAAGGAGAACATAACAACTATACGGTAAGAGGCGTTTACCCAGATTATCAACCATTGGAATCCGCAGAAATAAAAGACGGCAGATTTTTAAGTTATTTAGATTTAAAAAGTAAAGCAAAAGTTGTTGCCATTGGAAGGTTGGTTGAAAAAGATTTGTTCGGCAATAAAAATGCCTTGGGAAAAAATATTAGTTTAGATGGCATTTCATATAAAGTAGTGGGTGTTTTTAGTGATCCTGGAGGCGACCAAGACGAGCGGTTTATTTATACGCCGTTTAGTACAGCACAAGGAATGTACAGAATAAATGATGAATTAGACAGATTCGGACTTACTTATAATCCGAAATTAACTGTAGATCAAGCACTTGAGTTCTCAAATCTGCTTACCAAAGTGCTGCAAGAGAAACACAATGTAGATCCAAGAGACCAAGCGGCTATTCGAGTTCAAAATTATGCTGAAGGCACTAAAAGTGTCAAACAATTTATGACCGTATTAAATGTAATCATACTTTTTATTGGAATAGGAACCTTGGTTGCCGGTATTATAGGCATTAGCAATATTATGGTGTATATCGTAAAAGAACGCACCAAAGAATTAGGGATTAGAAAAGCGCTGGGAGCAACCCCAAATTCAATCATTGGGATGATAATGATGGAATCAATATTTGTGACTGCTGTAGCTGGTTATGCGGGATTGTTAATAGGTGTTTTTACCCTAAAAGCCATCGGAAAAAGTTTAGAAAAATATTTTATTCTGAATCCAAGTGTTGAAACTTATGTAGTTGTTGGAGCAACAATAATTTTAATAATTGCCGGTACCATTGCAGGATATATTCCAGCTAAAAGAGCAGCAAGCATCAAACCAATAGTAGCCTTAAACGACGAGTAATATGATAAAGTTTTTATTTGACACAGATACTTGGCAAGAAATATACAGCAGCATTCGTAAAAACAAAATACGTACCGGGATTACCATCATTGGTGTAATGTGGGGTATATTTTTATTGGTTGTTTTATTGGGCGCCGCAAAAGGCGTTGAGAATAATTTCAATAGATTATTCGGAGATTTTGCAACTAACAGCGTATTTGTTTGGGCACAACAAACAAGCAAACCGTTCAAAGGTTTTCAGGAAGGAAAAGGAATTACCTTAAAAATGTCTGATTTAGACAATATCAAAAAAGAAATTAAAGGGCTTGAATTTGTCATACCGCGTCATCAAAACCAGGCTTTAGCCGTTAATAAGTTTAAAACAGGGACGTTTGGGATTTTTGGAGATTATCCTGAGTTTGATAAAGTTCAGAAGCGAAATTTAGTTTATGGCAGATTTATTAATGACAATGACATCATTGAAAAAAAGAAAGTTTGTGTCATTGAAGAAGAAATTTATAAGCAACTTTTTGATAAAGGTGAATTTCCAATAGGGCAATATATTAAAATAGACAATATCAATTACAATGTAGTTGGAATGTATAAAGAAGGACAAATAGGATCAGGCGGACCGCAAGGAAGTATTCATATTCCATTTACAACATTTCAACAAGTTTACAATAGAGGAGACAGTGTGGGCTGGATGATGATTACGGGGCAACCTGGTTTTGACATTACGCAAATAGAAGCAGATGTTAAGTTACTTTTAAAAAATTTACATAAAGTACACCCTGAAGACGAAAGGGCATTTGGAAGCTTTAATTTGGGCAAAGAAATAGCAAAAGTGACAGGCTTTTTAACTGGAATGCAGTTTTTAACATGGTTTGTTGGAATTGCAACTTTAATTGCAGGCGTATTTGCCATTGGAAATATCCTATTAATTACGGTTAAAGAAAGAACTAAAGAAATAGGAATCAGACGCGCTTTGGGCGCAAAACCTTGGGAGATAAAACGACAAATAATTTTGGAATCTGTTTTTTTAACAAGTATTGCAGGCGCATTGGGAATCATATCCGGAGGGGTTGTTTTAATGATTATTGATGCCACTTTGGGACAAGGAGAAGAACCAGCCTTAACAAACCCAACTGTTGATATTCCTGTAATTATAATAGCAGCAATAACGCTGGTAGTTTTAGGAACATTAATCGGGTTAATTCCTGCACATAAAGCAGTAAGCATTCGACCAATAGAAGCATTAAGAGAGGAATAATCAATCTTTCAATTTTTAATAAAAAATAACATAAACTGAAAATCAATCACTAATGAAAAAAACAATAATTTTTGGATCAATAGCAGTAGCGCTAATAGCTGTTTTGGCTTGGTTTGGAGCAAAGAACAGCAAATCTCCAATTCAATATGAAACAGAAAAACCATTTAAAACCAATATTGTCAGAAAAACAGTGGCTACAGGAAAAGTAATTCCTTTGGAAGAAGCAGAAATTAAACCAAAAGTTTCAGGAATTATTGAAGAAATATTTGTTGAAGAAGGCGCAAAGGTTAAAGTTGGCGACTTAATCGCAACTATTAGGGTGGTGCCAAATGTGCAGTCTTTAAACAGTGCCCAAGGAACCGTGAAAACAGCCCAATTGCGTTATAGCAATACAAAAACATTGTATGACAGAAATAAAGGTCTTTTTGAAAAAGGGGTTATTTCCAAGCAAGAATTTGAAACGGCTGAATTAAACTACAACAGCGCCAGACAAGATTTAAACAATGCCCAAAACAATTTGGACATTATTAAAAAAGGTTCGGCAGCGGGTATGGGTAAAACCGCCAATACTTATGTTAAAGCCGAAATCTCAGGAACAATTTTAGAAATACCGGTTCGTATTGGTACCCAGGTTATTGAAAGCAACACATTTAATGCGGGAACTACCATTGCAACTATTGCAGATATGACCAAAATGATTTTTGAAGGGAAAGTTGATGAAGCTGAAGTAGGGAAAATTAAAAACGGAACAGTTTTGGAAGTTTCTTTGGGCGCTATTGAAAAGAAAAAATACCCTGCAAAATTAAACTTTATTGCGCCAAAAGGAACTGAAGAAAATGGTGCTGTACAGTTTAAAATTAAAGGCGACGTAACTTTGGATGATGAATTTTTTGTTAGAGCGGGCTATAGCGCCAATGCTGACATTGTATTGGAAAAAAAGGACAGCGTGCTCTCAATTAAAGAAGCATTGTTGCAATTTGATAAAAAAACCGATGCTCCTTTTGTGGAAGTAAAAACTGGTGATCAGGTTTTTGAAAGAAGAAATGTTGAGTTGGGTATTTCAGATGGCGTAAATGTTGAAATCATTAAAGGCGTTACCCTAAAAGATGAAATTAAAATTTGGAATAAAACCTCCAAAAAGGAAGGTGAAGATAAAGATGAAGAAGAAAGCGATTAAACATAAAATTTAGCGGAAATTTTAAAAGCGTTTTAATTTAAATTAAAACGCTTTTTTTATATCTTTATCAGAATGCTTTTTAGGAGCAACCGTATATTGTTCTTTTGTTAAAACTTTATGATTTTTATCAGCGGTAAATCAAAAGAAAATTACGAATTTTATTGAATAATATTTTAAAACCAATTCGAAAATGGAAAGTCAGTTAGTATTCTTAAGTGATCTGAACTTTAACTTAGATGTTTGGAAAAGAGAGTTGAAGTTTCAAGAAAGTGAAATGGATTATTTTGAAGAAAAGTTAGAGCATATTGTTATGCGTAGCCCCGGAACTGAGGTTCTGGTTCAATTAGAAGGTTTTCAGAATAAGATAATCCGTGAACGCGAAGTTATGGGTCATTTAAGGCATAGAATTCGAATGAAAAGGAGAGAATTGGCACATCAAGGCCATATTGAAAAAAATAATGAGGCGCAATTTCATGAAAAACAAGTGTTGTTAAAAGATGAAATGAAAACATTTGTAAATATGCATTACCAGCTTAAGGAAAAGATGATGGATTTCTTCCTGAAATATTTGTAGATAGTAACTGAATAATAAATAAAAAAAATCGGAGTGAAAACTCCGATTTTTTTGTTTAAAAGTTATTTTTAGGAATGGAATTCAGTAATTGTTTTTTTAATGATCGAAACGCAATCCAATAATTGTTCTTCATTCATCACCAAAGGTGGCGCAAAACGAATAATGTTTCCGTGAGTTGGTTTTGCCAATAAACCGTTGTCGCGCAGTTTTAAACATATATCCCAGGCAGTTGAACTGTTTTCACTGTCATTAATCACTATAGCGTTTAACAAGCCTTTACCGCGCACTAATTTTATTAAAGTTTGGGTATCAATAAATTTTTGCAATTCACTTCTGAAAAGTTTTCCCAATTTGTCTGCATTTTCAGCCAAAGCTTCATCTTTAATCACTTTTAGTGCGGCAATGGCCACAGCAGCAGCTAATGGATTTCCTCCAAAAGTTGATCCGTGTTGTCCGGGTTTTATCACCTCCATAATGTGGTTATTTGCCAAAACTGCCGATACCGGATAAACGCCGCCACTCAATGCTTTTCCTAAAATTAAAATATCGGGAATTACATTTTCATGATTAACAGCCAATAATTTTCCTGTTCTAGCGATACCTGTTTGCACTTCATCGGCAATAAATAAGACGTCATATTTTTCGCACAACGCTTTTGCTTTCGCCAAATAACCTTCCGCAGGCACATAAACGCCAGCTTCTCCCTGAATAGGTTCCACTAAAAATCCGGCAATATTTTTGCTCGATTTTAGCGCTTCTTCCAAGGCAGATATATTATCATAGTCAATTTTTATAAATCCTTCCGTAAAAGGCCCGAAGTTTTTGCGGGCTTCCTCATCATTTGAAAAAGAAATGATGGTGGTTGTACGTCCGTGAAAATTATTTTTACAAACAATTATTTGAGCCTGATTTTCAGGGATTCCTTTTTTCTCATAAGCATATTTTCTGCAAAGTTTAATGGTAGTTTCCACTGCTTCTGCACCAGTGTTCATTGGCAAAACTTTGTCGAAACCAAAAAAATCGGTTACATATTTTTCATATTTCCCCAATACATCATTGTAAAAGGCCCTAGAAGTTAAAGTTAAAGTACTTGCCTGATCATTTAATGCTTTTATTATTTTAGGGTGGCAATGTCCCTGATTAACAGCGGAATACGCCGATAAGAAATCGTAATAACGTTTACCGTCCACATCCCAAACATACACGCCTTCTCCTCTCGTTAAAACTACAGGTAAAGGGTGGTAATTATGCGCCCCGTAATTATTTTCTAAATCAATTGCTTGTTGTGATGAAATTTTTTCTGAAACCATCATGGTAAAAAAATTATAATTTAAAACTCTCAATTCCTCCTTTAGGAGAGAAATCATCCTCATATTTTTTGCAAATTACAAAATATTTCAAACTTATAATCTGGGTTAATTGTTTATTTTAATTGTGAAAATTTCTTTCAAAAAAAGAATATTGTATTATTCTAAATTTTGTCATAAAAATTACATTTCTTTCGAAATTAATTAAATAAATTTGCATCAACTAAAAATAAAAATTTAAGAAATGAAAAAATCAGTATTGATACTAGGATTGGTAGCATTCTTCTTTGCTAGCTGCGGTGAAACAAAGAAAGAAGAAATAAAAAAAGAAGTGGAAACACCAGTTGAGGCCGCTAAAGAAGAAATTAAAACAACGGATGATTATCTTGCGTTAGGAAAAGAATTATTTACATCAAAAACGTGTGTTACTTGTCATCAACCAGATGTAAAAGTAATTGGACCGTCTATTAAAGACATCAATAAAAAGTATACTGAAACAAACGGAAACATTGTAGCATTCCTAAAAGGAGAAACTCCTGCAATTGTTGATACAGATCCAGGCCAAGTTGCCATTATGAAAGCCAATTTAGATGGTTTTGTAAAAAACTTAACCAGTGAAGAGCTTGCTGCATTGGCAGTTTACATGAACAGTATAAAATAATCAGGTTAAAATTATTAATTGAAAGCATCCCAAAATTCGGGATGCTTTTTTTATGCAAAAATGGTACATTTGCAACATGGCAAGAAAAAACAAGCAATTTATTTTTGAGAATATTGAAGTGATTGATGCGGGAGCGCAAGGCAAAACAATTGCCAAGGCGCCGGACGGATGCGTGATATTTTTATCCAACGCAGTTCCGGGAGATATTGTTGACATTAAAACCGGGAAAAAAAGAAAAGCCTATTTTGAAGGCACAGCCATAAAGTTTCATAAATATTCAGAAAAGCGCACCCAACCTGTTTGTCAGCATTTTGAATTTTGCGGCGGCTGTAAATGGCAGGATATGGCTTACGAACACCAATTGGCCTATAAAGAAAAGGAAGTTATCAATAACTTGAAACGCATTGGGCATTTAGAATTGCCAGAACCGACACCTATTTTAGGCTGTGAAAAAATTTATTTTTACAGAAATAAAATGGAGTTTTCATTTTCCAATAGCCGTTGGCTCACTTTGGAAGAAATAAATTCCACTGAAGAAATAGACAACAGAAATGCTTGTGGTTTCCATATTTCTGGAATGTGGGATAAAATTTTGGATATTGAAAAATGCCATCTGCAGGAAGATCCTTCCAACCAAATCAGGAATTTCGTCAAAGAATTCGGCATACAAAACGGACTCGAATTTTACAATCCGCGAGAACAATCGGGTCTTTTGCGAACCATAATGATTCGAATTTCATCAACAGGTGAAATGATGGTGGTTATTCAATTTTTAAAAGATCATAAAGAAAAAAGGGAAGCTTTATTGAATGCCTTAATTCAGGAATTTCCAAAAATAACCTCGCTTCAATATGTCATAAATCCAAAAGGAAACGACACTTTATACGATCAAAATATTATTTTATTTAGCGGAAGAGATCATATTTTTGAAGAAATGGAAGGCCTTAAATTTAAAATTGGGGCAAAATCATTTTATCAGACGAATTCGGCTCAGGCTTATGAATTGTACAAAATTACGCGTGACTTTGCCAATTTAACCGGAAATGAAATTGTATTCGATTTTTATACCGGCACTGGAACCATCGCTCAATTTGTAGCCAAAAACGCCAAAAAAGTGATTGGTGTGGAATCGGTTCCGGAAGCGATTGAAGATGCAAAACAAAACGCAAAATTGAACAACATTAATAATGTCGAATTTTTTGCTGGGGATATGAAAGATGTTTTTAATGACAATTTCATTAAAACGCACGGACAGCCAGATGTGATAATTACCGATCCGCCGCGTGACGGGATGCATAAAAATGTGGTGGAAAAACTCTTGGAAATTTCGCCAAAACGCATTGTTTACGTAAGTTGCAATTCGGCAACGCAAGCCCGCGACTTGTCGTTAATGAAAGAACAGTACGATATTATTAAAACCCAGGCAGTAGATATGTTTCCACAAACCCATCACGTGGAAAATGTTGTACTTTTGGAATTAAAATCAAAGTAATAATGAGAAAATATTTAATATTGTTATTCATCTTGAGTTTTACGCTTATAAACTGTGAAAAAGATGATATTTGTATTGAAACCACCACGCCAAAATTGATTGTTGTTTTTTATGACAATGCAATTCCTGTTGAAAAAAAGGACGTAACCGTTTTAACAGTTTGGGCAGAAGGGCAAGCGAATCTTTATGACAAGAAATCAACTGATTCTATTTCTATTCCTTTAGATTTAAATCAGAACAGGACGACTTATATTTTCGACAATAAAACTATTAAAGACACAATTGAGTTTACCTACGAAAGAAAAGATGTTTTTGTTTCTCGTTCTTGCGGTTATAAAACCATTTTTGAAAATTTACAAATAGAAAGCAGAAGTGCGAATTGGATAAAAAATGATACCATTAAAAACACAACCATCGACAATGAAACAACTATTCACCTTTCTATTTTTCATTAGTTTTTTAGTTCCGGCAGCTTTAAATGCCCAGCAAAAAACGGATACCGTTAAAACGAAAGAAAGTTACGGTTTGCGAGTTGGCGTTGACTTGAGCAAGCCTGTAATTTCTTTCTTGGATGACAAATCAAAAGGGTTGGAACTGGTTGGAGATATGCGTATTTTAAACAACTATTATGCGGCGGTTGAACTGGGTTTTGAAGATAAAATTTCCGAGGAAGATTATATGAATTATACCACAAAAGGTTCCTATATAAAAGTTGGCGTAAACTACAATGCCTATAAAAACTGGATAGGAATGACCAATGAAATTTATGTTGGCGCAAGATATGGGTTTGGTTTATTTAACCAAACATTGAACAGTTATACGCCAAATGTTAAGGGAACTTATTTTATTCCGGTTGAAGTTTTGCCAAATACAGAGTTTAAAGATTTATCGGCACATTGGGCCGAATTGGTTTTTGGGATAAAAGCTGAAACGTTTAAAAATTTATATTTGGGTTTTAGTTTTAGTTTCAAAACAATGATAAGCACCAAAGAACCAACCAATTTTAAAAATCTTTACGTTCCAGGTTTTAATCGTGTCTATTTAAACGATACCGGATTCGGCCTAAATTATACCTTAAGTTATCTGATCCCAATTATTAAAAAAGAAAAGTAATTTTCAGTACTTTTAAAATTTAAATCCTTTTTGGCTTATGAAAAATATTCCAAGTGTAGATTTATCCGATTTTTTATCGGGAGACACTGCAAGAAAACAGAAATTTATAAAAGAAATTGGCGAAGCTTATGAAGAAATTGGCTTCGTTGCGCTTCGCGGACATTTTTTGTCGGATGAGCTGACCGAAAATTTATATAAAGAAGTAAAAAACTTTTTTGATTTGCCTGATGAAATTAAGCAATCTTACGAAATTGAAGGAATTGGCGGACAAAGAGGTTACACTTCCTTCGGAAAAGAAAGCGCAAAAGGCAAAAAGCAAGGTGATTTAAAAGAATTTTGGCATTTCGGGCAAGAAGTGGTTGGCAATGATACGTTGAAAGCGGAATATCCGAAAAACGTCATTGTAAATGAAATTCCTAATTTCAATATCGTTGGAATGGAAGCTTATAAAATGCTTGAAAAAACAGCCATTTATGTGTTGCGGGCTTTGGCTTTGTATATTGGTTTGGATGAAATGTATTTTGATAAATATGTGGTTAACGGAAACAGTATTTTACGTCCTATTTACTATCCGCCAATAATTGGAGAGCCAAAAGGCGCTGTTAGGGCAGCCGCACACGGCGATATCAATTTAATCACGCTTTTAATGGGTGCTTCAGCAGCTGGATTGGAAGTTCAAAATAAAAAAGGAATTTGGATTCCCGTTACTTCTTTACCGGAACAATTGGTCGTGAATGTAGGCGATATGCTGGAACGGCTGACTAACAATAAATTGCGATCAACCATTCATCGCGTTGTAAATCCACCCCGCGAAGACTGGGAAAAACCACGATATTCCATCCCATTTTTTACCCATCCTATTAGTGAAATGAAATTAAATTGTTTGCCGGAATGTATTAATGAGACCCGTCCGAAAGTATATGAAGATATTACGGCAGGAGAATTTTTAAACGAGCGTTTAAGAGAATTAGGTCTAATAAAATGATGGAAAACAAAGTAGTTTCATTTTTCACATTTGGGCTGTTTCTGCTTTTGGCAGGTGCCATTTCAAAAGTGTTTCATTGGTCCCAATCGAATTTATTGATGGGAATCGGACTCGTTTTTGAACTTTTGGCAGCCTTGCTATTTGCTTGGAAAAAGGTCAATAATAAATAATGTTTCCCTAATTTAGCTTATATTTTTTTGAGTTAACTATGAGTAAAAAAAAATTAAACAGTTTAGAAGATTTAGGTGGATTTGTGTTTTCGACAAATGACAACTTCGAATTTGAAAAAGCTGAAGAACAAGCTTTGTTGCCGCCTAAGCAACAGTTTTTGGAAGCCAAATTTTCGAATAAAGGAAGAGGAGGAAAGACAGTCACTGTTATTACAGGATTTGTGGGTTCTGAAGAGGATTTAAAAAATCTGGGAAAACTGCTTAAAACTAAATGCGGGGTTGGCGGAAGCGTAAAAGACAATGAAATTATAATTCAAGGGAATTATAGAGATAAAATAATGGAAATCCTTAAAAATGAAGGATATAATATAAAACGCGTAGGCGGATAAATTATGAATAAAATTGCAGCTTCAGAATTAATTCTGAACCCAGATGGAAGTGTGTATCACTTAAATTTAAAACCCGAAAATATTGCAACCAACATTATTTTTGTTGGTGATCAAAACAGGGTGCCAAAAATAGCCATGCACTTTGAATCCATCGAATTTGAAACGCAAAAAAGGGAATTCAGAACAATTACCGGCACTTATAAAGGAACAAAAATTTCAGTAATTTCAACAGGTATTGGTCCTGACAATATTGATATAGTCATGAATGAGCTTGATGCTTTGGTAAATATCGACCTAAATACAAGAACTGTAAAAACAACGCATACGAAATTAAATATTGTCAGAATCGGTACTTCCGGTTCTTTGCAAGGTGATATTCCTGTCGATAGTTTTGTTTTGGCGAAATACGGATTGGGTTTTGACGGACTGCTTCAGTCATACGATTGTGAGCATATTTTAGAAGCTGAAATGGAAGATGCTTTTATAAAACACACCAACTGGAGTCCGCGAAAATCGAGACCTTATCTGGTAAAAGGAAGTGAATTGTTAATACAAAAATTGAAAAGCGACAAGGTTTTTATTGGCGTTACTGCGACTGCCGGCGGTTTTTACGGTCCGCAAGGGCGCGTGCTTCGTTTGGCGATACAAGATCCTTTGTTAAACGGTAAAATTGACAATTTTGAATTCGATGGATTTAAGGTGACAAACCTTGAAATGGAAACTTCGGCCATTTATGGCCTGGCTAAATTATTGGGACATGAAGCTTGTTCCATGAATGCCATTATTGCCAACAGAGCCAACGGAACTTTTAGTGAAGATCCTTACAAACCCGTTGATGAGTTAATTCTTTATACCTTAAACAAATTAACTTCATGAAATAATTATTAAATTACAACGTTTTTAAAATATTAATATCAAACAGAAAATGAAACGAGCTTAACAAATTTTGATACACAAAGGAATGATTAATAGCGAACAGCAGCTGTTACCGCTAAAAAATAAAATTTAAACAGATGAAAAAAATAGCTTTATATACCTTAGGAATGGCGTTCTCAGTAATGTTGTTTAGTTCGTGCAATGCTTCCAAAAAAGGTTGTGGATTAACAAGTGATGCAAATAAAATGGAACAATCGACTTCAATTAAAGCTATTGTTAAGGCTGAAGTTTAATGCCAATATCTTATAATTAAATAGAAAAAATCCACTTTAAAGTGGATTTTTTTATGCACTAAAGATAACTATATAATTGAAATTTAACCCGTTGGGTGCAATTATTTAGATTAAAGAAAGTGTTATAAATATTGGTCAAGATACTGAAATTCAGTATCT
>Ga0156193_193_pt3 | contig 66010 bp, 52 predicted proteins | sample RifCSPlowO2_12_FD_107846 | JGI IMG/M metagenome (GOLD analysis project Ga0156193, IMG submission 107846) | Flavobacteria bacterium RIFCSPLOWO2_12_FULL_35_11
ACAAATAACCACCATATAGGCTCTAAAAAAAATCGTGAAGATAAAAGTGCCCACGACTCTTTATAGGATAAAATCTCAATCATACTTAACCCTTTGTCTGCTTCAATATCAACAGTCTTCTTTTCAATTACTAAATTACTTCCTGAAATGATATGATTTTTTTCACCTTCAGTAATCCACGGATGATCTTGTGGCATTTTTTTATTAAAAATCAGCCAGGGTATAATCCATAGCATACCAGCACTACCAATGATGATAAATGTTGTTTTCCAACCAAATCCAAGATATAAAAATGCAATTAATGGTGGCGCTACAACTGATCCAAGAGAAGCTCCGGCATTAAATATGCCTTGAGCTATGGCACGTTCTCTCACTGGGAACCACTCGGCATTGCTTTTCACAGCACCAGGCCAATTTCCGGCTTCTGATACACCGAGTAATACTCGGAATAAACTTATGGACAATATACCTCTGGTAAAAGCATGTAATATGGAAGCCAAAGACCAAAAGAATATGGATATCACATAGCCCATTTTTGTGCCTATTTTATCATACATTTTACCGGTAATTGCTTGTCCTAAAGCATATGCAACCATAAACACATTCAAAATAATGGCATAATCTGCATCTGTCATTCCTAAATCCTTAGAAATACCCGGCCACATAATGGCCAATGCAGAGCGGTCAATGTAATTTATTATTGTTGCCAATCCAATTAAGCCAATGATCCACCATCTTAATCCTTTTACTTTCATAATATTCTACCTGTTTTATTTTAAATTTATTGAACAACAAATCTATAACCACTAACCAAAATGCTAATGATATAAACTTTAGAATGCTGTTATTGAAGAATACCCAATTTCAAGTGGAAAAACTATTTAAGGGATTTTCTTGAATTGAAAATACGCAGAAATGTTTTTGTAATACCGATATTAAGTAACTCCCCTCCTTTTTAAAATTTAATTACAATAAGAAATAGCGTGCACTTATATCTTATTAGTATTTTTATAATCTTACTCTATACTGTAACAGTATTGATACAGCGCTTTAAAATGTACTTTAACTTTTTCCTTTGCCAGCCCTGGATTTTTTGATTTTATTGCTTCAAAAATATCTCTATGCTCCTGGATTCCGTTAAATGCTAAATCTTCAGAACAAACATGATATTCCTCAAAATTTGTTATAATACCTGGAGTTATCATAAGCATTAAAGTATTTAAGGTACTGTTTCCACTGGCTTTTGCAATGGCTAAATGAAATAACAGATCTTCTTGAACAGCCTTTTCACCATTTATGACTTTTTCGCTGTAGGCGTTCAACGCATCCTCCATTTGAATTAAATCAGCTTCGGTTCTTCTCAAAGATGCCAACCTGGCTGTTTTTAACTCCAATAAAATCCTTGTTTCAACCAACGATTTAAAATCTGGCTCTTTTAACCTTAAAATATCATCAATCATTCCGTTCAATGCAGTAACGCCAATATTTGCTACAAATGTTCCGCTTTGTGGTATCGAACTAAGTATTCCATAAAACTCCAATTTTTGAATGGCATCCCTTACGTTGCTTCTACTAACGCCAAACTTATCAGACAACATCCTTTCTGAAGGTATTTTATCTCCGGGTTCTAAATTTTTATAATTAATTAAATCTCTAATTTGAGAAATTATAGAGTTTTGAACCTCTCGATTGTCATTTTTTACATTAATCTCTAACTTCATAGTTTATAATATTGGTTAACCAGAATTTTGCGATAAATCTAAATAAAAAATTAGCTATAACAACTAATAATTTAAAAGTTTGGCTTAATTTTCTTTTTTTGTGATTTCTGGCCTAAAAAAGACCAGAAATCCTTAACAAAAAAATTAACTAACTCAATAAATTTATATTACATCATTCATTAATGAGAAACCTCTAACTCATAATATTTTACGTTTGCAAAAGCATCCTTATCTAAAGTTGTCAGGTAATTGCCTGCCTTGAAATAATTTTCAAAAATCCCCCATTTCTTTATATGGATACTATCATACATAACGGAAAAAGTATCATTTAAAATAACTTCCATTTTTCCTTCAGAAACAATAACTTCCAATGTAAATTTCTCAAAACCTACATCAATAGGAATTGTATAGCCTTCATCATCATCCCAAGCTTCTTCATGCAGCATTTCAGTTTCAGTTGCATTGAGATTTTTCAAAACTTTTGTTTTAATCCGTACCCTTCCATTTTCCCAGTATATTTTCAACATTGGAGGTGCATTGTTATCTTTGGCACCTATTAAATCACGTTGTGCATTTGTCAGCCTGCCATGAATTTGCATGATAATGGTTTTATGATATTTCCCTGCTGCATCTTTCGATATAGCACCCATAGAAAGGGTCCCTTTCATTCGTCCTCCTTGGGCAAATGTCCAATTTTTATCATTATTCGGCGGATTCATAAGCTCTCTTAATTCACATCTTGAATACGAAGAATTTGCTGTTGAACTATTAGGATATGCATATAATACCAAAGCGCCATTAATGGAATCATTATAAAAAAACGGCTTTAAGGTTTCATTAGTTGCATACGACAATATTTCAGGTGGATATACTTCTGTTGGTTTCCCTACAGGCAAAGTAACTTTCCAATGACTTAAATCAATATTTGGCAGTTTAAAGACATCCTCATTAGAGGTTTGATTATCCAAATTTTCATTTTGATAATTTTCAAAAAAAGATAGATTGTCTGCATTTTTTTTCTGACAACTCACTTGAAGAGTCAAAGAAAGCATCGCTAAAAAAACTATATAAAACTTTGAAATATATTTCATATGAATATACTTAAACTGCCAATTATAGCATTAATCTGCTTCTCTAATACTAAAAGAATCTAATCTGCACTCAACACTTTCATTTCTAGCATAAATTGCTACAATGGTATTATTACCGGAATTAAATGGTAAATCTACCTGAACAAATGTACTTTCAGCAGTTTGATCAGTTCCTTTAAATGAAGCTAATGTTTGTGATGCAGCATTAGCAAGATTAGTTAAGGCTCCTCCTAAAACTGAAACAGTAATTGATCCCGCAGGTGATGTTTTCATGGTATAATAATATGTTAAAACATAATCAGCATTTACTGAAACTTCTAATTCTTGATAAGCAATTCTTGTTCCATCAGAGGGGAATTTTGCAGCTTGACTACCTTCGTAAACTGGGCTGCTTGTAATTTGCATTATTTCACCTAAACTTGTTCTCCAAGAATCGCGACCATCTCCAGTACCATCAGGTAAGTTATAATCTTCAAATCCAGCTTCTAAAATTACAGGTAATAAAACAACAGGTTTTGGTGGTTTCACCACTGTAACGTTAGTAGAAAAAGTACTTGAAACACCAAGTTTATCAGAAGCTGTTAACGTAACGGTGAATGTTCCTTCATCGGAATATATATTTGCTCCATTAAAATCTGTTGAACTATTTCCATCACCATAATCCCAAACATAATCTGTAGCACTTGTAGATAAGTTATCAAACTTATATGTTAAATAATCACCATTTAACGATGCTGAAAAATTCGCTGATGGCGGTGTTAAATCCGCCATTGAACCTGCTTCAGGAAGTTCAAATTGTTCACAAGAACCTATTGAAGCCACTAGAATAAAGACACTAATTAGCCCCAATCCTTTCTTTAATATATTTTTATAATTTAGTATCATGATATCCATTTTTTACTTTCTCATTAATTAAATTAATAACCAGGGTTTTGAGTTAATTTTCCAAAACTTACCCCTATTTCTCTCTCTGGTATTGGCAACAATAAATCTGAAGCAGTAAATACAATACCATTTGCCGTAGCAAAAGTTCCTAAAACAGATTCCGCTACGCCAAATCGAATTAAATCAAACAAACGATGATTCTCAAATGCCAATTCAACGCGTCTTTCATTCAATAAATCTTCTTTAGTAATGCTTGAGCCCGTAGGTAACCCTGCACGATCTCTCACTTTTTTGAATGATGCAACCGCTGTTGAACTAGTTGTTACATCTGCACCTGCCATAATAGCCTCCACGTGCATTAACAACACATCCGCATAGCGTAGCACAATCCAGTCATTGCCATTCTGTTGATTCGCAGTGGAATTTGAAATAAATTTACCGCATCTATAACTATCAACTGCATCTAAAATTATAGATTCTTGTGTTCTAATTGAACCACCAAAATCTGTAAATGCCTGAACTAATTCTGGAGTAGCATAATTTAAACCTCTAACGCGGCCGTCTTGAGTAAATTCTAAGCTAAAATCCTGGCTGTCTGCCGCGATGTCATTTACATATTCAACAGCAAAAATAATTTCACTGCTTCTTTCACTGTAAAAAACATCATGAAAACCAACCAAAGAAAAACCACTATCCATGACATCTTCACATAAACTTTGGGCCTCGCCATAATTATTGCCAAATGTTAAATAGACTTTAGCCAATAGCGCTTGTGCCGCTGCTTTAGATGCTCTTCCTTTATAAGAATTATCTAAATTTGAAATAGCAGTTTGAAGATCACTTACAATTAATGCATAAACATCTGCAGTACTGTCTCTATCAAAATAGTCTGTATCTGTTGGGGTAATTACTTTATCAATAAGAGGCACATCACCAAATAATCTAACTAAATTGAAATAGCTTAGTGCTCTTGTAAATTTAGCCTCTCCCTCAAACTGTGTTGCTGAAGGCCCTGCAGCATCAAGGTTTTCCAGAACGCTGTTCGATCTAAATATGACATTGTAGAACATTGCCCAATAATTTGCAACAGTGCTGTTGGTCGATTTTACATCTAAATTCTCAAATTGAGCCCATTCTCCCTCACTGCTTCTGGTTTTGGAATTGTCTGATCTCATTTCGGTAAGTGCCCATTCTCTTTGAACTGCTAATTGTAAACCGTCATAAATATTAATGACAGCAGCTTCAACTTCGGCTTCATTTTTATAAAATCCATTACTTCCTATGTTTGATACAGGGGATGGATCTAAATAATCTTCACCACATGAAGAAATCAGTATCCCCATTACGAGTAATGTTATGATTTGTATTTGTTTCATAATATTAATTTTAATTTTTTAACAATTATATATTAACGCTTAAAACTCAAGATTTAATCCTAGAGAAATAGTCTGTGCTATTGGAGCGCCACCTAAGTGGTATCCATATTGTGTTGCAGTTGATTTGCTATTTATTGCTTCAGGATTGGCTCCAGTATAATTATCTGCAGTTAGGTAAAGTAAATTTTGCCCGGAAACATAAACTCTGGCGCTGCCTAAACCCAATGTTTTTAAAACTGGTTCAGCCAGTTGGTACCCAATATTCAAATTTCTCAAAGCAACATATGATGCGTTTTGAATAATGTCACTTGTAAATATTTTTTCCTGAATAAATCCTTGGTCTGGTGTGGTGGCAGGATTATAATCTTGTCCACTGCTAAAATGATTGTAATAATATTGTACCTCCATGTTTCGAATTTCTGCGCCATGGCTTCCTTGAAACATAAAACTTAAATCAAAATTCCCAATATTAAACTCATTTGTGACACTCCATACAAAATCTGGGTAAGGATCACCCAATATAGTTTTATCATCTGCATCTATAAGGCCATCACCATTTAAATCTTTAACATAAACATCCTGTGCTTGCCCACCAGATACAGTCCATGGATTTTTTAAATATTCTATAGGAATTTGTCTGTCTACAACATATCCGTAAAAAGAGGATATTGGGTGTCCAACAAGATTTATCCATTCAGCGGCTCTTTTATCATCAACATTAGAAATTAAACCATTGGCAGTTCCAAAGTCTAACAAGGTGTTCTTGTTTTTAGAGGCTAACATCGAAGTTGTCCATCTGAATTTATCTGTTAAAACATTTCTGGTTCTAACTTCTAATTCAAAACCTTTGTTTTCAACTTGTCCTAAATTAACATCTGTATTTGAAAATCCCGTAACAGAAGGGATATCAAGAAATAATAATAAATTATCGCTTGTTCGATTATAATAATCAAATGACCCCGTAATTCTACTGTTAAATAAACCAAAATCAACTCCTGGATTCCATTCTATGGAACGCTCCCATTGAAGATCTGGATTTGCGATGTTTTGAGGATTAAAAGCAGTGGTAACACTTCCATTAACAACAGCTGATGAAGTTTCTAACAATGCCAAATATTTATACTCATCAATGGCATCTGTACCGGTTACCCCATAACTGAATCTAAATTTCAAATTAGACAATGCTTTGTTATCCTTAAGAAATTCCTCTTTACTTATATTCCAGCCGACTGATGCTGCCGGAAAATTACCATATTTTTTATCCGGACCAAAAACAGAGCTACCATCACGTCTCATACTTAATGACAATAAGTATTTATCATCATAAGCATAATTTATCCTTCCCAAATATGAAAACATTCTTCTGTCAATTTCAAAGGAAGTTGCATTCGAAATTATAGTAGCAGCATTTAGTGTTTCAATATAATCAAACTCGTAGCCTATACCAGTTGTTTCAGTTAAGAATGAGTTTTCTTTTTGAGCAGATATACCCGCAACTGCATTAATTTCATGTTTCCCAAATTCTTTATCATACATGAATAAGTTATCACTAATTAAAGAAGTTTCATGAGTACTTCTAAATCTTGAACTTGATCTTGCCGAACCAGTTGAATGCTGTAGAACACCAACATACCTTTGATCCCTATTTGCACGATAGGTACCCCCTAGTGAGGTTTTGAAACTAAGATCATCCGTAAAATTATATTGAAGATATATATTACCCTGTAAACTAAATCTGTCTTCTGTAAAATTAACCTCATTAAATTGGGCATAAGGATTAGCGTCTCCAGATTGTCTAATACTCGTTAATTTGGTAACACCATCAATTGTGATAGGATAATTACGAAACATGTCTTGAGAGGCATAATCTCCTACCTTAACATTGGCATATTTACCATTACTATATGCTTTGTCCACAAATTGGATTGTATGTTCATCAAGATAAATTGGCAACCAAGGATCTTGTCTTAAAACGCCAAACGTATCTCCATCTAGGCGTCGTCTCTCTGTGTAAGATGGGGACAGGTCTACCCCAAAAGAAACTTTATCACTTACTTTGGTATCAACTTTTAATTTTAAATTATATTTTTTGTAGTCATCAGTTATAATAACACCTTCATCATGTAAATATCCTAAAGAGGCAGAAAACTTTGTTTTTTCAGTTCCTCCACGAACGCTTAAGTTATGGCTGGCAATTGACCCACCATCATAAATGACCTCTTGCCAATTGTGATCAACACCAATTAGGTTTTTAAAAGTCGTTTCGTACGAAAGTTTACCGTTGGCAGCAAGTTCTAATGCAGTATGTTCTGCCAATGACATATTATAATTTTCATTAATTGGTACGCTTTTGAAACCGGTATAGGTACTTAAACTTACTACAAGTTTCCCCTCTTTACCTTGTTTTGTGGTAACCATAATAACCCCATTTGCTCCTTGAGAACCATAAATAGCGGAAGATGCAGCATCTTTTAAGACTTCAATCGACTCCACATCGTTCATATTAATGTTTCCAAAGAATTCAATATCAACCGGAACACCATCAATTACCAATAATGGATTGGATGAAGCATTTATGGAACCGACGCCTCTAATACGAATTGTTGGTGCTTCACCGGCTTCTGGGTTTGTTGCCTGAATATTTACCCCGGATACTTGGCCAACCAAAGCATCATCTGCTCTGGCAGTTGCAATTTGGTCTAAACGCTCATTTACGACCTTAGAGATGGAGCCGCTTAAATGTGATTTTTTTTGTGTTCCGTATCCAACAACCACAACTTCGTCTAAACTTTGTGTGTCTTCTGCCAATACTACTTTTAAAGTTGTTTGATTTTTTACAATAATATTTTGGGTGACATATCCCATAAATGAAACCTGAAGGACATCACCAGTTTTCACATCTAACTGAAAATTTCCATCAAAATCAGTTGAAGCTCCTTTTGAAGTATTTTTAACAACAATACTTACACCCGGAATAGGCGAATTATCATTTTGTGCTACAACATTACCCTTTAATACAAAACTGTTTTGCGCAAATAAAGTGATATTGAATAACAATAAAATAATTATGGATAGCTTGATTTTTAAATTCATAATTTAATATTTAATGTTGAAAATGTTTGTTTTTAATTAATACTGTTTAAGTACAAATTGATTGCATAGATCTTTAATCTTAAATTTCATTCTCTTTAAAAACAACAATTACACATTTATGAATTGATTTTTTGTAATTTTGTGGAATCGTGTTTTTATAAAGTAATAACATGTGTCTAATTTTACTTCCCTCCAATAAGAAGTAATTTATTTAAAAGGATAGGCGTGCACCTGTCCTTTTTTTATTCTAAGTTATTGTATTTCATTAATAGACTGGTTTTTTTGGTTAATATTATACATTATATTTGGTTTTCCAATCTGGTTAACCAAATTGGAAAACCAAATATAGCTTATTTATTTATTAAAACAAATTTTTTGGATCATTCTTTTTGAGTAAATCTTTTAAAAACATATTGTTACAATCAAAATATAACAATTTAATTTTTTTTATAAAAACTTTTCTGCAAAGCGAAAAATTAACCTATAAAATCTTCCCTGATAGGACTAAAAACATCAATAAGAACACCGCTTTTTAAACAAATTGCCCCGTGCATTACATGGGGTGGTATATAAAATGAATCACCACCTTTCATAATTTTAGTTTCTTTACCTATCGTTAGTTCAAATTCCCCGCTAACAACATAAGTAACTTGTGAATGATAATGCTCATGCATTGGCCCAATGCCACCTTCATCGAAATGCACATTTACAAGCATAATTTTATCATCATAGCCCATTATTTTTCTTTTTACACCTTCTCCACATACTTCCCACGCAATGTCATCTCCCATTATAAATTCTTTACTTGCTCCGAAACTTTTCATTATATATTTATTTAATTAAAATTATTAAAATGATAAGCACCAGTCCATTCAACCGACTTATCTCGTATTTCTATTTTATGTTTTGAGTTATTTGATATGTCATTAAGAGCTAAAACAAATAATTTCTTTTCGTTATTTTCCCTTGTTACAGCAATTGCGATATAATTGGCATCATTAAAAACAACATCAACATTTTTAACATTACTAAACGCATTGGTTGCTATTTCATCTACAGGACTGTAATTTCCATGAGACTCAATTACCGATACGTAAACGGCATCTTTTACGGTCTTTTTTCTAATGATAAAACCAGCATCTCGTCGCAAATTAAAATCAGGATCATTTGCACCAATTCTGGCAAAAATTAATTCATCGTCTTTAGAAACAAATGAAGTTAATGTATAAAAACGCTCATTATTAAACCAAGTTAATTTTGCATTTTCACCATCAGATTTTCCAACACCTTCATTCCATAAATGTTGATAACCATTTTTTCCTCCAAGCTTTGTTAATATCGTTGGAATCGTATATTTAAAATTTGTTGAAATAACTTGCCCCATAAAATAATAAGGTAAATCATATTGATTTTCTTTTGCTGAATTAACTTTTAGAATATCCAATAAATATGGGTTTTCAAATTTTTCATCTTTAATTATAACCATAGTTCTGTGCAACTCAGTTCCTGGGTAAGCATTGTTTTCTTTGGCACTGATTATTTGAACGGCTGGATTTGAAACATCGAACAAATATTTATTTGAATGATTTAAACTCCCAATTTCAAAATTACCACCAAAATGTGATGTTTCATTTTGAACAATGGTATTATGCGCAATGGTTTGTTTTGCCCAAGTCGTGTTTTCCTTTAAATAGTTACCGCCTCCTTTTTGTTGAATATTTACAAAACGTGCCAATCCATAATCTTGTAAAACCTCATTTCCTCCCTCATAAAATGAAAAAGAAAGCTTATCATAATGTCCGTGACTTAAACCTTGTGAAGAAAATTTAAAAACCAAAGCCAACTCATCTTTTGAACCATTAGCTCTAATTATTCCAACGCCACCCTGAGTTCCATCTGCACCATCAGTATATACAACCGATTTTTTGAAGAATGGTTTTGCCAATTCATCACGAACACCCATAGCAACTGACAATCCGGTTTCATCTAACAATACTTCACCTTGTTCTTTTGCAATTGATAATAATTCTGATTGATTTCCGCCAAAATAGTATCCAATATCAACGGAAGAAACTAATTCACGCGAATAATATGACATCCCTTTTTGTCCATCATTTAATGGAAAAAATTCACCTTCAGTATCCGTTAAATTCAACAACGTATTTATTGACTTAATCAATACGCCATTTTTATATTCAAAAATCTTCATTTCTGGTTTTACATTTTCAAGTGATTCAGCGAAAACTAAAAATGGATACATGGCATATCGTTGATAATAAGGTCCCTCTGTATAATATCCATCAGGAGAAAAAGGTTCGTCGATATTGGCCAAAAAACCAACTTTCTGACCTGCTTTTTTAATAAATCCGCCATCGTTATCCTTTTGATTTGGATTAATATTATCGGTTTTTAAGCCGTTTAACGCCCTATCTAACAACTTGTTGTCATTCATTACCAAGGCAATCATTCCAACAGCGACATTGCCCCAGGTGCTGTGGTTATGCACTCTATTAAAAAATTGCGGATTACCAAGAGAAATAAAATCGGCAAATGGCCTAAAAAGATTTTTTTCTAAATGCTTACGCTCGTTTTTACTTAAATAATCATAAACGCAATCATAGGCTTGACTAACATAAACCAACCAATTGGAATCATTTAAACACTGCCAAAAAAGCTTACCTCTGGCGTAAGATCTCTCTTGCGGATGAATAGGCAATGTAGGATACATTTTCGCATAGGCCAATAACATATCTTTTACATAGACTGCATACTTCTCATCATCTAAAATCTGATATAAGACACCAGCTTTTTGAATGATAAGAAAATTTCTTTTATGTCGTTCATGGGTATATCCACCAGAAAAATCCTTAGGAATAGGAACTTCAATTCCGGCTAAAATTTCAGCATCAACTTCTTCTTTTACCTTTGCCAAGGTTTTATCAAAAAGCGGAACTTTACCTAGTTGTGCTCTTATTTTTTTAACACCTTCTTTGGTCAAAATTAAACTTGGGTGTTCTTGTGAATATCCGTTTTGATAAACAAATGAAAATGTAGCAACTATGAGGATTAATATTTTGTATTTAAAGTTTTTAAAATTCATTCTTTATTTTTTGTAAATTATTCCTAAATCTAACCCGTCAATGGCTTTTCCTTTTAATTCAGATTTTTCAGATAATTGAAAAGTTCCTTCAGAAAATTCGGGGTTCAGGTTCCATAAGTTCTCAATAGTATATTTCTGATCTCCCGAAATTTCTATTTTATCCGTATTAAATAGATTATTATTTTTAATATTTACAATGGGATCGCCAATAACTAAATACATAGCCATTGTTTTTGAATTATTGAAAATGTTATTTGTAATATCAGTAACCTGAACGCCATATAAGGAAATTGCAGCTTTGTATTTGTTCCTTGTTCCGTGTCCTACTTGATCAAACACGTTATGGTCTAATTCTAAAAATGGCCCAAAGGTACTTTCATCTGTTCCGCCTCTGTACAATCTTAATACACTTCCCTGCACGTCTTTAAAAACATTATTTTTCATAATTACGTGTTCCGCATTGTAAACTCCAGTATCATCTGTCTCTTTGTCTAGAGCCATAATATGACCTGTAATATTTTTAAATATTGAGTTCTGAATACTGATCGTATCCGCAAATGTGCTTCTAAAAACCTTAACAACATCAAATGAATGATTTACAATTAAATCAACAAATTCACAATTATCAATAAATAAATTGTAATTATTGTTCATTGAATGTTGACTGGTTCTAATAACTGCATTTCCTGCATAATCCGGTGATTTGGCACCATCAAATTTAATTCCCTCGAGTGATAAGCTTCCTTTGTTTTGAATATCAAAAGCAGACATTTTTTCAAATAGAATAATGGCCTTTTCACCTCCTGAAGATTTAAATGTTAGCGGATGGGAAACATTTACTGTTTTGGTTAACAAATAGGTTTCTCCAGGTGATAATTCAATAATGTCTCCAGGTTTTGATGTATTTACAACATCAATTAACGTATTTATTCCGGGTTTGGCTTTGATAATTTTTCCTGAATTTAAAGCAACATTTTTAGCCTCTTTTGAATACCAGCTTACACCTGTATTTTCTTTTGTGGCAATTTTAGGGCTAATAATTACTTTCGTTTTTAGTGCTGCTGATTTTGGAATTAAAAAGCCCATTTCATTTTTCACTAGCTTCATGTCAAGTTTTACAAATCCGCCCGGAATTCCAGTTTCAATATTGGAACTTATACTATTGTTTTCGAATTTAATTCCACTAATATCATCATAAACCGTAAAAATATTTTTCAATTTATCATGATAAAAAATATTATCCGAAATCTCTGAATTAATTGGCGTTGCGCTTCTTTCAGAATCGCTGCCTGCACATAACTGAATGTAATCGCAATTTATATATGTATTGTTTTTTACGACGGCGTCTTCAACCTGAAAATACCTGTTCATTGGTGAATTAGGAACCCCGTTCATCATAACAAACGCGCCTCTGAATCTATACCCTGTAAGTCCAAATGAATAATTGTTTATAACTGTTTGCTGACCGTTGATAACCCTTACACCTCCAGTATTTGGCTTGCCGTTTCCAAGAAAAACATTCCCGTCAACAATTGTTTCATTTCCATGACGCATCGTTAATGTTCCTGCACATTCATAAAAAACATTATACTTATAAGTATTCTGGCCTGCTTTGTTTGAAATTATCTCATGCTCACCATCACACCTGTCAAAATAATTTGATGTAACATGTGTATTAGAATTTGTTAAAGAAAAATGACTTGTTCCAATTCTTAATGTTTCACCTCCATTTGATCCAAAATTTGGCCGCGGTCCAAAATAATTATGATCTATTTGATGATTATTCTCCCTGCTTGCCTCAGTATCCAATCCAACGGCCATGGTAACGCCTAAATTTCTTTTACCAGAAATATGGTTGTGATCAATTCTGTTGTTTTTACCATAAATTGAGATCCAATAATCTTGTTCCTGTCGCTCCGGATTGCTAAAATTATCGATTACGCATTCCGTCAAACGTGAATTGTTGGCCAATTCTTTTTCGCTTTTTCTGAATGAAATAAGTTCATTTGTTGGGGTATGTCCGTTTATAAAAACCAAACCTTCCACAATTAAATATTCTCCTGCCAATTGTAAATTTGAAGCGCCTTCAATACTTACTTTCCCTTTTTCCTCAACGGTAAGTTTAATTGGCGATTCTTTTGTGCCGACGCCTTCAAAAACCAATTCAACATCCTTCCAAACTCCATTTGCCAAAGTGATGACATCACCTGGTTTTGCATTAGAAACTGCATGGTTATATTCAACGATATTTTTCACTAAAATCACGCCTTTATTTTGTTGATTAAACGAAAAGAAGAAGGAAATAAGGAATAGAAGAAAAGGAAAAAATACTTGTTTTTTTTTCATAATTGAGGAATCGATTACTGGTTAACCAGTTTGGTTTACCAAATATATAATTATTTAGTTCCTAAACAAAATTTGTTACTAATTTTAACATTGTTCAATAGCTTTCAAAAAAATTCAATGCTATTGGAAATATTCCATCAATGCCAAAATACCGTTGTATGAAATGACACAGGAGAAAAACAGTGCCGAATACAGTCCTATATTAACACCTATACTTGTTTTATAACCTTTCATTACTTTCTTATTATTTACGATTAGAATAATCCCAAATACAACAATTGGCAAAACAAAAACATTAAAAACTTGGGATAAAATTTGCATTTCAATCGGATTTGCACCAAATACAGGGACAATTAATGCAACAACACTTGCTATGGCTGTAACTATTCTAAATTGTTTAGAATTTGTGTCTAGTTTTCCTGATTGATAATCGGCAAGTAACAATGGTGTTATTAATAAACATGGAAAAATTGAAGATAATCCCGCACTTAAGGTGCCAAAAAAGAAAATAGCAACCGCAAATCTTCCTGCCACCGGCTCTAAAGTATTCGCCATATCCAAAACGTGTGTAACTGGTTTTCCTTGATGAAATAATGCGCCACTGGCAACAGCCATAACGGAGGCACTAATTATAAAAATCAAAATAGCCGCAGTGATAGAATCTTTCTTTTGCTGATTTAAATTTTTAATTGTCCACCCTTTCCCTTTGATAAAAAGTGGCCTGGATAAAAAAGTTGCAGCGGCCATAGTTGTGCCTACAAAAGCGGCCAGCATCATTTTACCTCCTTTTACATCTGGAATTGAAGGAATTAATCCCTTAACGACCTCAATAGGAAGTGGTGAAACATAGAATAGCGAGACTATAAAGGACAATCCCATAAAGGTGACGAAAATCACTAAGATCTTTTCAAAGAAAGTATATTTTCCAACCCACATAAGTGAATAAAATATGCCAATTATTAATATCGCGATTGTTAAAACAGTCTCATATTTAAATGGTCTCAATCCTTCAAAATTCATTGCAAAAATTTCAAAAAGCAAGTTAGACGAAATACCAAGAATTCCCATTAAAGAATTCCATTGGCCAAAGGTTATTCCGACAATGATTAAGATGGCTAAAATTTTTCCGCCTTTAATATGTTTTTTAAATCCATAAAGTGCCGTTTCCCCAGAAATTAATGTATAATTTCCATAGGCAAACATCAAAACTCCAGAAAATATACAACTTAACAAAAGAACCCATAACAATTGCATTCCATACGTGCTTCCTGCCACAATCATTGAAGTCACACTTCCTGTTCCGATGGTATAGCCAATTGCAAAAATACCAGGTCCAAAACCTAAAACTAAGGCAATAATTTTTTTTATTAAAGATCTTTCACCTGTTACTTCTCGCATAATATTTATTTTTTATTTAGATGTTCCATTAATATTAATTTATTTCTATTTCCAATCTGTATGATAAAACTTTTCTGTATCGTCATCATTTCGTTGATAAGTATGAGCGCCAAAATAATCTCGTTGCGCCTGAATTAAATTTGCTGTTGATTTTGCCGTGGAGAAATTATTTAAAAAATTAACTGCTTCACTAAAACAAGGAATAGCCAACTCATTCATAATACATTGTGATATCAAATGGTTTGCAGAAGGCTTTAATGCTTTAATTTGTTTCACAATGCTTTCTTCAATCAATATATTATCAGTTTCTTTTAAAATAGCGACCATGGTTCTCATTAAGTTAGATTTAATGATACAGCCATTAGTCCAAATTCGGGCAATTTCACTTAAATTTAAATCCCATTTATATGTTTTGGCTGCCTCAGAAATTAATTTAAACCCTTGATAATGATTTATGATTCTGGAAAACTGATAGGCATTTAAAACTTCATCATTTAATGGGTTAAGTTTCAATGTTATATTTTCTTTACCATATTTTTTTTGTAATTTAATCCTGTCTTCTTTATAAAATGAAGTATATCGGGCAAACAGGGCGGATGCAATTAACGTGCTTGGAACACCCAATTGTGCAGCGGCAATTGTTGCCCAATTACCGGTGCCTTTATTTCCTGCTTTATCCATTATTTTATCGATTAACCAATCTTCCCCGTCTTTTTTTCTTATAATCTTAACAGTGATATCTAACAAATAACTGTCTGCCCTTTCCTTCCAGGATTCCAGAATAGTTGCAATCTGTTCTAAGTTATTGCCTGACGCTTTTAAAATACTAAATACCTCAGCCAAAAGTTGCATTTCAACATATTCAACCCCGTTATGTACCATTTTGACAAAATGACCACTTCCATCATTTCCAATATAGGCACAGCAAGGCAAATTATTTTCATCTTTGGCCGCAATAGTTTCTAAAAATGGCTGAACCACTTTATAAACATCTTTATTACCTCCTGGCATAATACTAGGTCCGTTTAATGCACCTTCTTCACCCCCTGAGACACCTGCTCCTATAAAATGAATTTTTTTTGACTTTAAATAATCAAATCTTTCTTTTGTATGTATGTAGTTTGAGTTTCCGCCATCAATTAAAATATCACCTTCTGATAGGTATGGAATAATATTTTCAATTACTATATCAATTGCATTTCCTGCGTTAACCATTAACATAATTTTTCTTGGTTTTTGTAATGAATTTACAAATGGCTCTAATTCATCAAATGGAAGGGCATCCGAAAGCACATCATATTCTTTTTTAAAATTAAACGCAACCTTTTCTTCTAAATCAGAAACATGTCTGTTATAAATTGAAATTTTAAATCCATTTTTAGCCAAATTTAAGCTTAAGCTTTTGCCCATTACCCCAAGTCCTATCAATCCAAAAACAGCTTTATTCAAAAATTCTTCCTTAATGATGTGAACTATTTCTTCAGGGGTGAAGTCAATATCAATTTGTAGTGCATTGTTTGGCACTTCTAGAATATCAAATTGTGATTTTAATAAGGTGATTGGCATAAAATGATGCTCCCTGTTTTTCAATCGTTCATGCACTTGCTCAATGGATCCCTTTAAAAAAACCCATTTTACATTTTTTTCTAACCCATTACTTAGTAGCTCTCGATATTTCTCTTTTAATGCAGAACATGCTATAATACAAGAATTTGTATTTAATTGACTCTTAGCAAGCTCATTTAATCTTGTTAACCACCCAAACCGATCATCATCATCCAGAGATGCACCACTGGCCATTTTTTGTATATGCTCCTTAGAATGATAATCATCACCATCAAAAAAAGGAATTGACAATTCTTCAGATAAAAGCTTTCCAATAGTACTCTTGCCGGTACCTGACGTTCCCATAATAAAAATGACTGAATTACCGCTGTTTACCATTCGCATCTTGGCTGATTATTGTTAATATTTTTAAGATATAATAATTGGTTTACCAGTTTGGTTTACCAAAAATACATATATTTGCTTATAAAACAAGAATTACTTTAAAAATTAATTCAGCAGCATAATGAAAATATTAACATCCATTACCAGAGAAAAATTAATGCAAGTTAGCACTGCAACCATTGCCACCTGTCTTTTTAAAAAAGGATTTAAAAACCAGTTCATTCAAAATGTACAGCCACTAAGATTAGGAAAAGTAAATATGGTTGGTGAAGCTTACACGCTAAGATATATACCTGCAAGAGAAGATTTGAATCAAATAAATGTTTTTAGCGACCCTAATCATCCACAAAGAGTTGCCGTTGAAAATTGCCCTGAAGGTGCTGTGTTAGTTATTGATAGCAGAAAGAACGCAAGAGCAGCATCAGCAGGTTCAATACTTGTTACCAGACTTATGGTGAGGGGTGTCGCCGGCATTGTTACCGATGGTGGGTTTAGGGATTCCGCTGAAATCGCTGCATTAAATTTTCCGTCATTTCATCAAAGCCCTTCAGCTCCAACGAATTTAACATTGCATCAGGCTATTGATATTAACGTCCCTATTGGTTGTGGCGATGTTGCTGTATTTCCGGGCGATGTTTTAGTGGGTGATGATGATGGTGTTATGGTAATCCCGGCAAATATTGTTAATGAAGTTGCTGAGGAATGTGTAGAAATGACAGTTTTCGAAAATTTTGTTTTAGAAAAGGTAAATGAAGGGCAATCAATAATAGGTCTATATCCACCAACAAATGAAAATACATCAAAAGCATTTTCTGTCTGGAGAAATATAAATAATTTATGATATTTAAACACCCCGTCTCCAGCAGTATTTCGTTCCTCATGAACTTGTTTCATGACCTTATGAATTAAAATAAATTAACTGCATACAGCTTCCAATTCCGCACAATAAGAGCTTCCTAAAAAGTCAGCACTTATTTTTTGCCATTGCCCTCTTTTAATCCGTTTCTATTAGAATATTCTCAACAAAACAGAATGTTTAGCAGGTAATAAGGTGTTCGCAATCCGCTTCATTTTGTTCAATAAAATACAATTAAAAATGCTCGTTTACAAAAATTAAATTTTTAAACCGTTTTATTGACCTTAGTGATGCTTATTGTGCTATTTTTGGTTTTCTAACGGGTAACGGTAAAATAAAATCTTAAATTCTAACTTTTTAAAAAATTAATAATTAAGTTATGCGCTTTTATTTGGAAATAGCCAATAATTCGGCTAAATATTCACCCCACATCATTGGATTAGAATGAGTTCCATGACCACTGGTTTCATCTGTAATTGGCAATAGGATGAATTTTCCATTTTCTACCTTCTTAATTTCTTTCTCCATCAAACCTAATTCTGGAGGATTAACCTGATCATCTGCTGAGTTAATAGCAATCAAAGGTGCTTTTATTTTTGAAAGGTGAGGGGCAGGATTATAAAACCTTGATGACTCAAACGCATACATCATATCATTAGCATCCATTATTGATAAATACCTGTCCACCAGTTTATCAAGCATTTCTTCAGCTTCTTCTCTGGTTGGCGCAGATTTTTGCCATTGAAGTGGGCTACTCACCATAAACATTAGCTGACCTATAGCCCCGGACAGGCCTACTTTTGGTTGTTCACTATATTCACCATTTTTCCATTCAGGATCCATTTTGATAAGTTTAACAATCAATGCTCTTTGCATTCTATTTCTTCCTGCTATTTCTACCGGTAAACTGGCTAAAGGCATAATTGCATCCATAAAATTAGGATAAGTATATCCCCATACCCAGGATTGCATTCCCCCCATTGATGTGCCCATTACCAATCTTAGATGATTTATATTTAAATGCTCCGTTAATAATTTATAATTTGCGTGAACCATATCGTCATAAGTATATTCAGGAAAATCCATGCGTAATCCATCACTTGGTTTACTTGATTTCCCGTGACCAATATCATCTGTTAATATAATGAAATACTTATTTGCATCCAATAGTTGTCCCGGGCCAAACAAATTACCTGCAAATCTGGAATTTAAAAAACTTTTTCCATTCCCGGTAGTTCCGTGCTTGATCAAAACAGCATTATTAACTTTGCCATCTTTTCCTTTTGCAGGTTTTCCAAGGGTAATATAATGAAGATTTAATTCCTTTAGTTTTTTGCCATTTTCAAATTCAAAATTTTTAATTACATAATCTCCTTCTAAAGGAGTTGGATAATTTTGGCTAATCATTCCATTAACAAACAGAAAAAGAATGATTAAAAACATATATATTTTTTTCATATTTTATATTATTTAATAATTAATATCCGGCAGCCTGTCCATCCTTTCTCGATTCGGAAGCTCCAAAATATACCCCTCTTTCAGCATCATACATTATTGCTTGATAACCTCCATAATAACCTCCAAATCCAACTTCATGTCCCATTGCCATTAACTTCCTGATTTCTTCAAAATCAAAGCCGCTTTCAATTAATATTTTACCCTTGCCTAATGCGAGTTCCCCTGTTACATCAGATGACCCTATATGTTCAAATCTGGAGGCATCACCCGCTTCTTGCAAATTCAAACCAAAGTCGATAATATTCATTAAGATTTGTACGTGACCTTGTGGTTGAAAATCTCCACCCATTACGCCAAAACTCATATAAGGTTTTCCATCTTTGGTTACAAAGGCAGGTATAATAGTATGAAAGGGGCGTTTTTCGGGTGCATATGAATTTGGTTTTCCTTCTTGTAAATCAAATAATTCTCCTCTATCTTGTAACATAAAACCGAGTTTCGGCGGAACCATTCCTGACCCCATCCCTCTATAATTACTTTGTATCAAGGAGACCATATTACCTTCTTTATCGGCCACAGTCATATACACTGTTCCGGTATGACTTACTTTGCCGGCTTGATAAGTTCCTGCTTTATCTGGATTTATCAATTCTCTTCTTTTATCAGCATATTCCTTCGAGAGCAATTGTTGTACAGGAACTTTCACAAAATTCATATCCGCATAGTACTTGGCCCTGTCTTCAAAAACCAATTTTTTGGCTTCATTAACGATATGCAAATGCTTTGCACTGCCAAATGAAATATCACTAAAATCAAAACCTTCAATTATATTAAGCATTTGTAGTGCAGCAAGTCCCTGCCCATTAGGTGGAAGTTCCCATACGTCATAACCTCTATAATTGGTTGAAACCGGTTCTACCCATTCCGAATGATGTTTGGCTAAATCTTCATAGCTAAGAAAACCACCCTGTTCCTTTATAAAGCTTGAGATAGTTTTAGCAATCACTCCCTTATAAAACGCATCTCTACCTTCTTTGGCAATTTTTCTGTAGGTTTCTGCCAAAAAGGGATTTTTAAATATATCACCTTTTCCAGGTACTTTTCCATTGTTCGTATAAGTTTCTTTAACGTTTGGGAATTGCTTCATATATCTGGTAACGGAACCTTCTAAATAATAGGCAACAAGTTCAGTAACGGGAAAACCCGTTTCCGCATACTTTATAGTAGGGGAAAGAATTTCATCCATAGACAATTTTCCGAATTTATTGTGCAATTCAAACCAACCATCAACACAACCGGGTACTGATACAGGAAGGGGGCCAGTTGCTGGAATCTTTTCAATGTTATTATCTTTAAAATATTTCAAAGTCAAAGATTTAGGTGATCTCCCACTTGCATTTAATCCATATAATTTTTTGGTTTTTGAATCCCAAACAATTGCAAAAAGATCTCCTCCAATACCACTACCGGTGGGTTCCATTAATCCCAAGGCTGCATTTACTGCTATTGCAGCATCTACAGCAGTACCACCTTTTTTTAAAATATCCAACCCTATTTGGGTCGCAAGTGGTTGACTTGAAGCCACCATTCCATTTTTGCCAATTACTTCTGATCGTGTGGCAAAATTTCTACCCGTAAGCCTGTCCTGGGCAATAGAAGATATGCCCAGGAAAACAAAAAGGATGAAAATTGATTTTTTCATATTAAATTCCATTTAAATTAGATGCTTTTTAAAAATTGGTTTAAAATATATCCCAAAATAATTTTGTTTCTGTATTATCGCCACCTATGTTAGATGCGGCAATAGTATAATTTGCATTATTTAACTGCTGTTCATTTCCAGGATATCTCAGTCTGTTTGGAAAACCTGAAATTGCATTTTCTGCCAATGGTAACTGTGGATGATCCAATCTTCTCATTTCTGTCCAAGCTTCAAAGGGACGGTTATATAAAGCTATCCATTTTTGAAAACCAATTTTTTGTTTCCAATCCCCCAATGCTGTAGCATATGCCACTTTAGGTTGATTTAAATATGTCTCAGCTTCTGCATCAGATCCACCCCAAGCCAAAATGGAATACTTTATAGCATTGTTGTAATGTTCTTCAGCTGTACCAGGAATATTATAGCCTCGTTCTTTCGCTTCTGCTCTTAGAAATTCAACTTCAACTATATCAAGAAGCACATTCGGAGCATCTGGTGCAGCGATCTGTGCGCTCGGTTTGGACATCCCTGGATAATTACTTGCACGCCCCACAACACCTCCAACATATTCTCCTACATTATTCAAACCAAAATAACTAGGTAAACGTGGATCATTTAACTCAATAAGCTCGTCTATTAAATCCTTTGCGGCAATATAATCAGTTCTATTTGCTAAAACCAATTCATTATACAAAGGATTATTATTAGGAGGTGAATTATAGTATTGAATAAATGCAGTTTCATTTATATTTATAATTGCATTTGCATTTGCTTGTTCAAAAGCAGTTTTAGCCACGTTAGCATTAACATCAGCATAAGTTATTGCCATTCTTAATTTTAATGAATTGGCAAACGCTATCCATTTTGAAACATTTCCGTGATAAATGATATCTTCAGAAGAAGAAAAACCGCCACCAACATCGTTTAAGCTAATAATATCTTCATCAAGTCTCCTTAATAAATCATTATAAATTGTTTGTGCATCGTCATAAACAGGGAAAAGATTATTATCATCTAATGCCTCTGAATAAGGGATGTCTCCAAATGTTTTCACCAATATATCATAAGTATAAACTTGCATTATATCTACCATCGCCAATTGATTGGCTTTTTTGGCAGGGCTTAAAGTCTCATCCTTTGAAATTATTGAAGTAGATGCTTTTAAATCATTTAAAACATCTTTATACATTCTACTCCACCAATTTTCATGAATTGCTCTTGTAATATAATCATATTGTGCCTCTTGCTGGATAACTGCCTGTCCCCAATGCTTCACAATATGTCTAAAAATATTAATATTTACACTAGCTGAAGCCAAACCATCAGATAGATTTTTAACTGCATTGGTAAATAAAGGGCCTTGTGGCACACTAGCGGCTCTCTTTGTTTCCTCATTAAAAGTTGTAATATCCTTAGTACAAGCTATGAAAAGAAGGATACTGGAAATAATTATAATAAATATTTTTTTCATCACGTTGTGTTTATATTTTTAATTTAGCATTAAGACCAATTGTTCTGGTGGTTGGATATGAACCACTTTGGTATCCTTGTATGTTACCGGATGAAAGGTTCTCTTCTGGATCTGCATAAGGAACATTTTTATGGATGATCCAAAGATTCCTTCCAATAAGTGACAACTCAATATCTTTAAAATATTTGGATATCATTTTTTCTGGTAGTGAATATGAAAGGGACAATTCTCTAAGTTTTACATAACTAGCGTCATAAACAAACTCTGATTGTGGCTCATAAAAACTATTATTGGATGTAATGGTAACTCTTTTGGTATTTGGATTACCATCTGCTGTAACACCTGGTAATATGATGCCACCTCCATCTATAACTGCATCTCTAACAGGATTTCCAAGTTCGTTTAAGCCTACTGTTCTTGGATAAAGCCCAGCAGCACTTCCGTAATACATATCTAATGAAAATAAATCCCCACCTTTACGAACATCAATTAAGAAACTTAAAGTAAGACCTTTATACTTAAATGTATTATTTATTCCTCCTATCCAATCTGGATTTATATTTCCTATAACATTAGAAGTCGTAGAAGATATTTTCCATAATCCGTTTTCTTTGACGATTCTTTCTCCGTTTAAATATTCATAGGTAGCACTCTGGAGTTCTCCGTATGGTCTTCCAGCCGTGGCATTTAAACTAACGCCGCCCTGAAATGAAGCAAGTCTTAAATTGGTGCTGTTTTCATATAATGAAATTACCTTATTTCTATTACGGGAAAAATTAACGTTCACATTCCAGGAAAAATCTTGGTTCCGAACAGGTGTCCCAAATAATGATAACTCTACACCTTTATTTTCTATGTCACCCGCATTAATGAATTTACTTGAATATCCAGTTGTTAAAGAAACTGCCACTGGTATAATTTGATCAACAGTATTGGTATGATATAAAGATGCATCAAATCCAAACCGATTATTAAAAAAAGCCATTTCTAATCCTATTTCCCTGCTTTTAGTCATTTCAGGTTTTAAATTAGCGTTGTTTTTAGTGTCGGGTAAAGAAAATAATAAACCGCTTCCAAAGGGATTAGGTTTGTCATATACATCACTAAGACTTCCCCATGGTGCATCATTCCCAACAGTTGCATAATTTGCTCGTATTTTACCGGATGAAATCCATTCCATAGATTCTAAGTGATGTGAAAAGAGCCAACTGCCAGACAATGCATAATAATTATAAGCATTATTATTAGATGGCAGAGTAGAAGAAATATCCCTGCGTAAAGTACCGTCCAAAGTTAAAAAGTCATGATAGGTTAGTGTAGCTCCACCAAAATATCCATCTACTGCTTTAGGTTGGTAATTTTCTATCGGTGCAGGAACAGTTCCCACAGAATTAGAAATAGAATATAAATTAGGCACTATTAATCCTCCGGATGTTGAAGAAAATACAGAGGTAATGGTATTTCTTCTTATGTTAATTCCAGCAAGTGCATTAAGATTAAAATCTTCTGATAATTTTTTGTTGAGCGTTGTAAGAAAATCATAATTTGTTTCATTATAACTTCTGTCAAAACGGGAATATGAAGCAATGCCAGAACTTCCTACCGCCACTCTTTGCTGTTGAAATTCATTATAATTATCAATAGAGATTCGTCCTAAAAGTTCTAACCATTCAGTAATTTTATAATTTAGAAACATATTTCCTATTACCCTATTTCTTGTGTCATTCTCAAAATTTTCGTAAATAGTCCAGTAAGCGTTATTTGAAAATGCAGGTCTTATACCTTCTGATGTGGTTGGGTCTGCCCAATTCCAAGTAATGTTTCTTCGCGTTCTAAAATAAGCTTCCTTTTGTTCCTGAATATCTACATTTGTTTGATTAAAATGTCGAAAAGTACTGTTTATATTTCGACCGCTGTCATATCCGGTACCATATCTACCGTGGCCATTTATTTGAGAATAATTTCCCATTGCCCCTATTGTAAGATTACTCAGTAGATTATAGCTCCCATTCAGACTGAAATTGTTTTTTTGAACTTCACTATTTGGTACTGTTCCCCTTTCTTCATTTCTTGTATAACCAAATTTAACGGAACCTTTATCTGCAATCAAACCATCTATTATAATACTATGATTACTGGAAATTGAAGTTTCATAAAAAGTCTCTGGCCCATTTTTTGGGTAAATCCAAGGTTTTGGTTGAAGGTAATTTGGGGAACTTGGATCGAAAGCTTCCCAATCATAAACCATGAGATTAGCATCGTAATTTGGACCCCACGATCTGGGAGCAAATGTTGGAACTACCAGATCATCTTCTGCATCTCCGTTAACATCAAAAAGCAGAAATCCATCTCTTCCATATGGAGCAGAACGTCCAGCACCATAATCCTTTTGGTATTCAACAAAAGTTGACTTGTCAATTTTACCAATAATTAAAGCAGAATTCACAGAAATGTTGAGACCCTTTTTTGCCTTTTTAGTAGTAATCATAACAACACCGTTCGCAGCTCTTGAACCGTATAAAGCACTTGCAGCCGCGCCTTTTAAAACATTAATTGATTCAATGTCATTTGGATTGATATCCGCAGCTGCATTTCCATAATCATAGCCACCACCACCTGTCTGTTGTGTGGCGGAATTGGTATTTGAATTATCTACAGGCACTCCATCAACAACAAATAAAGCTTGATTATTTCCTGTTAAGGATTTTGCGCCACGAATAACTACGTTTACCGAACCACCAATTGCATTTCCCTGCGTGATTTGCACACCCGAAATTTTACCGGATAGTCCAGAAGCTACATTACCACCTTTCGTTTTATTTACATCTTCTCCATCTATCTGCTGGGCAGCATAAGGCAAAATATTTTTTTTACGTTGAATTCCAAAAGCAGTTACCACCACTTCATCTAGCCCTTGGGCATCATCTTGCATAACAATATTGATGTTGTTTGATGAACTTATAGTTTGTTTAACTATTTTCATGCCAAGAAAGCTAAATTGCAATACTTCTCCTTCTTTAGCTATGATACTATAGTTTCCATTAAAATCTGTTGAAGTTCCTCTACTAGTTCCAACAACAATAACACTTACACCAGGGAGTGGCATACCACTACTGTCAGTTACCAAGCCTTTAATTTCTTTTTGTTGGTCAATTAATAAATTGATAGAATTTTCTACATTATTAGTATTAATAGGAGTTCTTTTAATGATAATTTGTTTGTCCATTAATTCTGTAGAAACAAACATCCCTGAAAACATATTATTTAAAATATTATGAACTTTCTCGTTTTTTACATTAACTGAAACAACCTTTTCAACATTAATATCATTTCTATTGAAAAGAAATTTGAAATCTGTTTTCATTTCAATTTCGTGCAAAACCTTTTCAATAGTGACATTGTTTAGGTTCAATGTTATTTTTGTGTTTTGGGCATAATTGCTTGCTTCAATGTTGAAAATGGAAACTATTAGCAAAAATGTGGTTAATTTCATTTTTAAATTAAAATTAAAGCAGAATAAGTCCATTCTCTTATTCTTAATAAGATTTTTCATACTTTTGTTTTGGATTAGTGATTAATGATTTTTTTAATTCACTTTTTTTATGATCGGGAGATGTTGGTCCATCTTCCGATTTTTTATTTTATAAAGTGACATGATTTAATAGGTTTGTTTCAATTCATAAATGTTTATGTTTTTTAGTTAATAATTATTTGATTATTTTTTAAAATATACTGAAATTTGTAACTCTTATTAAAAGCGAAGAGTACCTCTTCAATTGTTTCAATATCAAATGTTGCATCATAATATTGTTCATTCAATTTAGTATTGTTATTTGTGATGCTAACATTATAATGTCTTTCAAGCTTTTTAAGGATGTTTTTAAACTGTGTATTTTTAAAAATAAGTTTTCCGTCTATCCAACCAGTGTAGTCATTCGTATTAACCTCTTCAATAATAATATTGTTCCTGCTATTATTCCATGAGGCCTTATGGCCAGGTTTCATTTCTAATGAAGTTGCCTTATCATATTTTTTATCGTCGCCAAAAATGCTTACCGCTCCCTCTACAAGCACTGTATTTATTGATGAATCTTCTGGGTAAGTGGATACGTTAAATTTTGTTCCCAATACTCTGACATTCATGTCATCACCATTAACAATAAAAGGATGTTTTGCGTCTTTGGCAACATCAAAATAAGCTTCTCCTTCTAATAAATAAACTTGTCTATTTAGCCCTGTAATAAATTTTACAGGGTACTTTAAAACAGTTCCGGAATTCAAATAAACCTCAGTGCCATCTGATAAAACAACTTGAAATTTTTTCCCGTTAGGTATAGTTAATATGTTGTAGGCTAATTTTTCAGCGCTATTTTCTTTTTCATAATTCAACATGTTTCCACTTTGTTCAGCTATTATTTTCCCTGTTTCATTTATAATTTTTTGATCTCCACTGGAATTGATAATTTTTACATTCCCGTTTTCTAATTCTATTGTAATATCGTCTTTGGCAATTATCAACTGATTTTTAGGAACCTCTATTGTTTTATGATAATTCATAAAATAAAAACCAATGCCAAGCACTCCAATAAAAACTGCAGCATATTTTAACAAAGCTGTCAAACGATTTTTATTCTTATTTTTTTTCATCAATTTAATTTTGTCTAGCAACAAAATATAGGCTTCCTGTGAATCAATAGTATTATATTTTATATCTAAAAGCAGTTTTGTCTTTAAATATTCTTTGAAGGTTTTTTGATTTTTTTTCTTTTCAAGCCATTTCAATAATTGCTTTATTTCAGCTTCTGAGGCCTCTGAAGCCAAATATTTACTAATAATTTTTTTATTTGAAGATGGTGTCATTTTATTAATTTAATTGCGTAATTAGTAATAAGACGAAGCGTTTGTTAAACACCCTCAATATATTTTTTATTATTTTTAAAATAAAGTGAAAAATATGATTAATTCCTTGTTGATTTCGCACTGCGAAATGAAAGTAGCAGAAATAGAGAATATGAGCTATTATTAAGTTTCTTTCTTAATTTTTTTAAAGCGATAGACATATGTCTTTCTACAGTTTTTATAGAAATGTTTAATTTATCTGCTATTTCTTTATATTTTAAACCTTCCTTTTTGCCTAGCAGAAAAACTTCTTTACATTGGGTGGGTAAATTATCAATTTCTAAATCAATGGCAAGATATAGATTCTCAAGATCTTCTGATGAAATTTCGCTAAACTCCAATAGAGTTTCCTGCTTTAAAAGGTTTAATTGATTGGTTTCTTTTATAATTCTTCTTTGAGTATCAATAAAATGGTAATAGATGGATTTAAGAAGATAGCCTTTTAAAGAACTGTGAACATTTAAGTTCGAACCTTTGCTCCATATTTTTATCATGGTCTCCTGAACTATATCTTTAGCTAAATCATCATTACCGCATAAAGCCTTGGTATAATTATATAACTCAGAATAATATAATTTATATACATGGTTTAATGCATCTTCATTTCCTTTTTTAAGTTGTAAAATAAGAGTCGATTCGTCAAAAAAATCATATTTATTTAGATGCATGGCCTAAATATAAAATTAAAAATTAAATAAACTAATTTTATTGTACAAAGAAAAATAATCCACTTTTAAAATCTACTTTACAGGAATTCTTAAAGATTTTAAATTTGAATTAAATTATAGTTTAACCCGTTGGGTGCAATTATTTTAGATTAAAAATATGGATTAGATATTTGTCAAGATACTAAAATTCAGTATCTTAAAGTCGAAAAACAACCAATATCTATGACAAATATAGTAAAAAATTATTTAAGAGTTTTAGAAGTTATAAGTTCCTCAAATTGTGAATCAGAATTCAAGTCTAGTGTTGGAAGGAAAGAAAAAATGTCTTATTTAGAGATAGTTGTATTGAGTTTAACAGTTTAATTTATGTCAATTGACAGTGAAAATTCACTTTTCAGGCAATTTAATAATAATCAAATTCCGAATCTAATAGAGCGAAATCAGTTTAATAAAAGAAGAAGGAAATTGTTTTTATTTTCTGAAAAAGTCAGAACAAAATTAGCTTCTTATTTTTTAGAATTTGAAGACTATTTTATTGTGGATAGTATGCCAATAGAAATTACAAACCACAATCGTATGTTTTTAGAAAATCAAGAAAAAGAATTGAAACCCTTTTTTTACAATTGTGTGACCAGTTCCTTATAAGAAAAAATTACGCTAAAACTTTTGAAGGTTTTAAAACCAGAATTTTAGCAAAAATAACTGCTTTAACATTGGTTCAATATATCAATAAATTTATATTCGACAGGCCAATAAATAATATTAAAATTCAAATAATTTAATTACACCCAACGGGTTAAAAATTAAATGAAAAGCTCCTTTTTAAGGGGCTTTTGTTTTTAATATAGTTGACAGCTTTTAAGTTTTATAGATTAAATAAAGTCATTAATTAAAGCCTGAAAAAGGCTCACTTAGATTTCAAAAGCTAAAATTTCCCAACCGCACGACAAACATTTAGTATATTTACATTGATGAAAATACTTTGTTTTATACTATCATTCTATGTTTTGTTCCTTGCGTCAGCACCTTGCTGTTTGGGCGACAACTGCAATGACGAAATAAAAACAGCGCAGTCAGACAATCATTCACAAGACCATAAAGACAGCGACTGCAATGCTTGTTCCCCATTTTTTACTTGTGGAACTTGTTCGGGTTTTGTTTTTACAAGGGTTGTGGTCGACTTTAAAGAAATTCCTTTCATTAAAGCCAAATTTCTTGCTTTTTACAAATCTCAATTTGCAAATAACTTTTTTGCTAAAATCTGGCAACCGCCCAAAATAAGTTAATGATAAAATAAGTAGTTTCGCCACTTTCTGTTAGCGTTGCTAATTCTAATATTATTAGCTTAAATCATACTACAAATGAAAAAATTCATCTTGCCTTTGTTGGCAATCATATATACCTCGTTGGCTTTTGGACAACATACCTTCAAAGCCATTATCAAAGACAGCGAAAGCAAAGAATTGCTTATCGGTGCAACAGCAATTTTACAAGGCACAACCAATGGCGCCAGTGCAGACCAAAACGGTCTTATTGAACTCAAAAATATTCCTGACGGAAAACAAACCATCATTTTTAGTTATTTGGGATATCAAGAAAAAAAGTACACATTTCATTTTCCTTTGATTCAAATCGAACCATTTGAAATTCTGCTTTCTGCTGACGAAGGCGAAGAACTGGAAGAAGTGGTAATTTCTTCTACCCGTTCCAGCAGAACCATTGACAATATTCCGACAAGAATTGAAGCCATTTCGGGAGAAGAACTGGAAGAAAAAGGAAATATGAAACCTGGCGATATTCGAATGATGCTGAACGAAAGCACAGGCATTCAAACCCAACAAACTTCAGCCACAAGCTACAATTCATCCATCAGAATACAAGGTCTGGACGGAAAATATACGCAAATATTAAAAGATGGCTACCCACTATATTCAGGATTTTCAGATGGATTGAGTTTGTTGCAAACAACGCCTCTCGACTTACAACAAGTGGAAGTAATTAAAGGTGCCTCCTCCACACTTTACGGTGGTGGCGCTATTGCAGGATTGGTAAATCTTGTTTCAAAAACACCAAAAGAAGTAAGGGAATTAAGTTTTATGCTTAACGGAACTTCCGCATTGGGTATGGATGTAAGCGGGTTTTACGCAAAAAAAAATAACAAAGTCGGCACAACCATATTCGCATCCTATAACACCGCAAAACCTTATGACCCTTCCGAAATTGGTTTTACCGCAATTCCTAAATATACGAGATATACTGTTAATCCGAAAATATTTGTGTATTTCAATGACAAAACCACTTTGTCTGCTGGTGTAAATACCACTACTGAAGAGCGCATAGGCGGAGATATAAAATATATTGAAAACAATGGTGACGATACACATAGTTATTTTGAAAAGAATAAAACAAATCGTTATAGCGCCCAACTAGGACTTGACCATTCCATAAACGCCAACTCAAAACTGTCCTTTAAAAACAGCTTGAGTTATTATGACAGGGCCATTGAAATTCCAAATTTTAAATTTTCGGGGGTTCAATTAGCTTCATTCAGCGAAGCAACATTTAATTACAAAGTTGAAAATTCAGAATGGATTGCTGGTTTAAATCTATGGACCGATAAATTTAGCCAAGATAAATTTGACAGCTCAAAAGCAGTAGATTACCATTACACAACCTTTGGTGGATTTGTTCAAAATACCTGGAACGCAACGGAAAAATTCATCCTTGAAACCGGCTTGCGTGGCGACTATCAAAATGAATATGGCTTTTTTGCATTGCCCAGAATTTCCGGACTTTTAAAAGTGAATCCGAAATTGTCAATAAGGCTTGGCGGCGGCTTGGGCTACAAAACCCCAACAGTTTTTACTGAAGACGCAGAACGAATTCAGTTTAGAAATGTTTTGCCTATCGCTATTTCAGATACAGAAGCAGAAAAATCTATCGGCGGAAATTTTGACATCAATTACAGAACGTCACTTTCAGACAATATGTCGTTCAGCATCAATACCTTACTTTTTTATACCCAAATAAAAAACCCGCTAATTCTTACCCAAAACACTGAAAATTTATATGAATTTCAGCAACAAAATGGCTCAATTGACACGCAAGGAATTGAAACAAATGTAAAACTGACTTATGGAGACTTAAAACTTTTTATCGGTTACACATTGGCTGATGTTAAAGAACATTATAATGAAACGTCAAATACTTTTCCATTGGTGGCAAAGCATCGGCTTAATAATGTTTTGATGTACGAGATTGAAGATTCCTTAAAAATGGGCTTGGAAGCCTATTATTTTAGTCCGCAAAAACTAAATGACGGCGCAAAAGGCAAAGAATATTGGCTATTCGGATTTATGGTTGAAAAAATTTGGGATTCATTTTCCATTTTTATCAATTTTGAAAATTTTGGGGATACCCGCCAAACAAAATTCGACACCATATATACCGGCACAATTACCAACCCAACATTTAGGGACATTTACGCACCAGTTGACGGATTTGTAATAAACGGCGGACTGAAATTAAAACTCTAAATTTTTCGATATTAAAGAAATGCTCTTTTCTCAACAATTATCAAAAAAAAACCTACTGAAAATCAGTAGGTTTTTTTATGGAGATTGGTAAAGCAAACCAAAAAATGAATCTAAAATTGCTCTAAAAAAAGAATGCGTTTTTCAATAGGCGGATGTGTTGAAAATAAGCCCTTTAAACCTCCAAATAAACTTGCTGAAGTGTCTTGCGGGGTGTTTTCAATAAACATTTGCTGCACTTCTTCACTCTTCACTTGTTTCACATGGTGATTAACTGCAATTTTTTTCAAAGCAGAAGCCAGTGCCCAAGGTTTTCTTGTCATTTCAACAGCACCACTGTCGGCCATATATTCTCTTTTTCTGCTTAAAGAAAACTTAAACAACATCGAAATAAGGTAAGCTATCAAAGAAACCGCTAAAATTACAATCATTAATTTCCCGGAATCTTTATCGTCTCTTCGGCTGCCCATTCCGCCATATAAAAAATTGCGGAAAGCTATTTGTACCACAAAAGAAAAAATGCCAACAAAAACAATGGTAACCACCAATAGCCGCACATCTTTATTGCGAATGTGCATCAATTCGTGCGCAATTACGCCTTCCAGCTCGTGGTCGTCAAGGGTATCAATAATGCCTCGAGTTAATGTCACTGTATAGTTTTTTTCTTGCAGTCCGCTTGCAAAAGCGTTTAAAGCCTCACTTTCTATAATGTTTACCGCAGGCATTTTCATTCCCACGCTCATGCAAAGATTTTCCACCAAATTGTAAACCCGCATATTTTCTTTGCGCTCCAACGGTTTTGCGCCGGTTGCCATGGCAATCATTTTTCCGTGGGCAAAATAAGCGATGAGAAACCACACCAAAACAATGGTGGACACAACAGGAACCGCATTTAAAAACAACTCGGTCGCCAGTTCGGGGCTCGGATTTCCGTATTCATCATAAGTGGTAAAATAAACCACGGCAAATACGGAAGCCAAAACCAATAATGGAAATGCAATTAAAAGAAGAACCGATTTCCTGTTGTTTCTTCTTATTTGAGTTTGAATTCCAACAAATGCCACTGCTTAAAATTTAACTTCAGGAGCCACGTCCATTTTTTCTCTTCCCGCAACGCCCAAGTCGAACATTGGTTCGGTTTTAAAGCCAAACATCCCGGCAAAAATGTTATTTGGAAATTTTTGAACGGCTATGTTAAGTTCTTTGGTTGCAGCGTTGAAATAACGTCGTACGGCAGCCAATTTGTTTTCAATGTCAGAAATTTCATTTTGCAACTGGATAAAATTCTGGCTTGCTTTTAAATCCGGATAAGCTTCAACCTGAATGCTCAAACCTTTCAATGCAGCGCCCAATTCTTGTTCGGCGGCAATTTTTTCATTGATTCCTGTTGCTGAAATTGCTTTTTGTCGCGCATTGGTTATCGCTTCCAAAGTACCTCTTTCGTGTTCCATATAACCTTTAACCGCACCCAAAAGTTGTGGAATTAAGTCGTGACGTTGTTTTAATTGCACATCAATATCGGCAAAAGCATTTTCACGGTTGTTTCTAAAACTCACCAATCCGTTGTAAATTGCCATCAACCAAAAAGCCAATACAACAACAATTCCTAAAACAATAAATATTCCCATAATTTTGATTTTTTTAATTAGTTAATAATTAACAAATATAAGAATTAAACCTTGTTTGAAAAAACGCTAGGAGGATAGATACCAAAATATTGATTATCAATAAATTACAAAATAAAAAACAAAAAGTTTACCAAGCTAAATGATTATTGCTGAATTAGTTAACTTTAGAAAGTTACCCATCGAAAAAAAATGCGACAAACTTGGACCTGTCCGCCTTTTCGGTGGGCGTTCCCTGTCGGGCCGCGCTTTCCGTTCTATCTTTTTTTCCGTTTTACTTCAAAAAAGTATGAATTTACCTTGAGCGTAGTCGAAGGGCTTCAATCGCTAACGCGGTTTGAATTAGTAATTAAAATTTGACAATTTCTTGCTGACCGGAGCGCAAGTTTGGGCTTTTATTAATGCAGACACGAGCTGGAAGCTCGCCTAGCATTCGTAATTGGCGCAATCTACAAACTCTTGCTAGTTTTTGGCTTATTCAATCCTTCTATGTAAAGATCACAGTATTTCCCTTCGATAGCGCGAGTGTCACGCTCGTGCTTTTGTTGATGCTAAATTACTTTATGCACGAGCTGGAAACTCGCCTAGCAGGAGACTTTATAAAATTTTAAGAAACTTTACTAATCCTCATCGTGGTCTTCTTCTGTTTGGATCAGAATTAGATTGGAATCATTTCTTATTTCTGTATGTCTTATTTCGCCTCCGGTGGTTCCAACATTTTTGGCCAATACTCCTGCTGCCAATGAAATCAAGATCACCAAGATAAATCCGAATTTCGACAATTTCGATTTTTTGATTTCCAAAAACATGGTTACCAATGAAACTGCGCCCAAAATTAAAATTACGGTAAAAAATAATTCAGCAGATTCTTCGTGCTGATTGATCAATGTTTCGCTTATCCCGGGAATTCTTTCCACAATTTCTTCAGCGCCTTCCCCTGAATAAAAGGCTGCAATTGAAGCCAATGCACTAAAAACAAAAATGCCTAAAGCGATAACTTTTACTTCCGATTTTTTCAATATAATACCAGTTATCAATACCAATAAACCAATTAAAATACCAACAATAGGCAAATGGTTGACCACTAAATGAAAATGCGCTTCGTTCATAATATGCTGTTTTTAAATTTGTTATGTGTTAAATGTTATAAGTTATGCGTTATGTGTGTTATTTTTTTACTTTTAATATTTAATATTTAATATTTAACTTTTAATATTTTTATTAGGATCTTTTACCCCGCTATCGATACGCCAATTAAATGACCAATTCCAAAAGTTATTGCCGCTGCCGCCAAACCGAACAACACTTGTCGGAGTCCCGATTTTACAAATGATTTTCCCGTAATCAACGTAATGGCCGCACCAATCCCAAACAAACCGATGGTGCTTGCAATGGCACTAAACACAATGGCGTTGAATCCTTTCGCAAAAAAGAAAGGAAATACAGGAATGATGGCCCCAATTAAAAAAAGGAAAAAAGACGCAAAAGCTGCTTCCCAAGCCGAACCGCCCAATTCATCGGTGTTAATTCCCAATTCTTCCGTAACAAGTACTTGTTTTGCCTTTTCTGGATTGTCCCAAATTTGCGTTACGGCATTTGTGGCTTCTTGTTCAGAAAAACCTTTGGCACGATATAAAAGAATCAGCTCTTGTTTTTCCTCTTCTGGATTGTTTTCTATTTCCTCAAATTCAAGTTCAATTTGGCGTTCATAAAGCTCTTGAGAACTTCGTACGGAAATCCATTCGCCTAAAGCCATAGAAATAGCGCCTGCGAGCAATCCTGCAAGTCCGGCAATCAAAACGCCGTTGCCTTCCATAGTAACTCCGGCAACGCCCATCACCAAACTCATGTTGGATACCAAACCGTCATTTGCCCCTAAAACTGCGGCTCTTAAGGCGTTACCGCCAACAGTTCTGTGTCTTCCCTCAATTTTTCCTATACCGCCCCCGGTGAAGGATTCCATTGATTTAAGAATGTTAAAATGCCTAGCCTCACTTCCCACTATGGGTTCGTTATTTTTTTGCTTTTTATTCAAAGCTGCCAAGGACATGCTTTTTTCGGTATTGGTAAGGGTGCTTAAAATAATGTTGGCGCCAAACCGTTTTCCCAAATTGGCAATGATTCTTGCCCTGAGTGATGGGCCAGCCAGCTTATAATTAGGATTATAGGCGGCTATTTTGGCATAAAATTTTTCTACGTGCCTGTTTTCAATGGCGACCATTTCCCCGTAAAAAATTTTCAACTCTTCATCTTCTGAAAGTTTCACCATTTGATGGTAAAGAAATGCGGTATCTATTTCGGTTTGTATTGCTTTTTCGAGGTTCATTGCTAATGTTGTAATTAAATTAAATGTATCAAAAGTACCAATAAATCTCACACAATATTCTCAATAAATAGCAATATAATTGGCAAATGATGGATACTATATTGGATAATTTGTCCTAGCATTTTTTTGATTTATTAAAACAATAAGCAAATGTAGCATCCATAAATAAAGGGTCTCTAAACCTTTGCTTAAGATTTGCTTAAAATGTAACGGTGGCCGTGGTGCCAATACCAAACTCACTCTCCACAACAAGTTTCGCATTAATGGCATCCGCAGCTTTTTTGGCAATGCAAAGTCCGAGTCCGTTCCCAAAAATTTCTTTGTGATTTAAGGCATCTGATCTAAAAAAAGGATGGAACAACTTTTCAATATCTTCCTTCTTAATACCAAGACCTTCATCCTTAATTTCACAAATGATCCCCGTTTCAGCATCTGTAACCGTAAATTTCAGACTTGAATTTTTGGTTGAATATTTTATGGCATTGTTTATTATATTGTCCAAAATAATATTGGCATAATACTGTGGCACTGGCGCTTCCTTCGTAATTTCCATATCCAAATCTAACACCAATCCCTTGTTCGAAATTTCATCCTTATGTCTTGATAAAATTTCATCAATAAGAATTGGCAAGGATACCTTTAAAGCTTTGTTTGAAACGACATTATTTGTATTTAATTTTGAATCCAATCTTGCCAGCAACAACAATTGTTCGATAATTGCTGTCATTCGGTCAATTTCTGAAAGGCTGTGCCTTATTTTTTCCTTATATTCATATTGTTCACGAGGTTTCCTGATTAAAACCTCTAAAGTTCCTTTGAGGGAAGCCAATGGCGTTCGAAGTTCGTGCGATGCATCGGAAGTAAATTGACGTTCTTTTTCTATGGCATTTTCTATGCGTTGCAACAGTTCATTTATGCTCGATGACAAATGGAATAATTCATCTTTATGATCGGGTAAATTTACCCTTTCATTCAAGTTATTTTTTGTGATTCTGTTGGTGGTTTCAATAATATTTCTAATTGGAATAATGCTTCTTCCCGCCAAATATCTTGAAATAAAATAAAGACCCGCCAATAGAAGCAGGTAAGAAATTACAAGTACATGCCTTAATTTCAACAACACCATATTTGATGATTCCAAAGACATCGCGGCAACTACATATCCCTTAATTTTGCCATTTTGTTCGATAGGAATTTGAATTTGGCGAATGGCCTGTTTGTTCAAATTTTCATTAAAATATCCACCAAACTGTTCTTGTTTCCTAAACGGAAGTTCATCTTCGTTAAGGTTGGGCGATTTATCCATAAGATTTCCGTTTTTATCGAAAATCTGAATAAAAACAGGATTTACCTGAATTTCCCTATGCTCTATTTCAGCCCATTCAGCCTTATTGATAAACTGAATGCTGTCGCCAAGCATTTTAATTTCATCGGTATGTTTTTCAGCTTCATAAGTCAGGTCGCTGTCCAAATTTTGGTAAACCGTTTCCTGAACCACAAAAAAGACAATCCCAAAAACAACTGCCACAATAATGGCGGTAGCAATCATATAGTGCAATGCAATCCTATTTCTAAAGCTTAGAATCATTTATTTGAAATTTTGTTTTTAAATAGAAAAGCGCAAATTTCGTTTAATCATTTCTGTTGGTTACAAAAATTTATGGGGATTCTTTTAAAGTTCTTTTGCCATATAACCAATTCCTCTGATGGTTTGAATATAATTTTCGTCCTCCTTCAAATTCATTTTTTTTCTCAAAGCATTGATATACACATCAATAACACCGGTGTTATATTCAAAATGAATGTCCCAAACGCTCTCAATAATTCGGGTTCTACGACAAACCATTCCTTTATTCCGCATTAAAAACTCCAGCAACGCAAACTCTTTTTGCGTCAAATTAATTTCCTCGCCATTTTTTAAAACCTGGTGGTTGCTGGTGTTTAAAGTGATATTTCCGAGAATAAATAAGGAATGTTCTCCCGACTTTGGCCTTAATTGAACCTTGATTCTTTCCAAAAGCTCTTCAAAATGAAAGGGTTTTTTGATATAATCATTGGCGCCCGACTGCAATCCGAAAATGGTTTCATCAACTGTATCCTTGGCAGTCAAAAAAATGACCGGCGTGTCTTTAAATTCTTTTCTGAACTGGCGGCAAACTTCAATTCCGCTAATTCCGGGAACCATCCAATCCAATAACAATAAATCATAATCTCCCGAAAGCGCCAATTGAAGACCTTTGTTTCCATTCTCCGCAATATCAACAGAAAAAGATTCTTCCTCAAGACCCTGTTGAAGGAAATTGAATATTCCTGGTTCGTCTTCAACTATTAAAATTCTCATGCCACAAAATTAGTCTTTAAATGTAAAAAAATCTTAGGCATTTCTTAAGAGTTACTTAAAATATTTTCTCTTTTTCAGGATGAAAATTGATTTCCATCATAAAATCTTACTCAAAAACACAGGTTTTTTAAATTTCTTTATACAGAAATTGCGCCACTATCGCTATTTATTGGCCTTTTAATTTAATCCAACTAATTATATGCAAATTGAGGGAAATCATTTTACAACCACTATTTTGATTTTATATTTGAGCTAGAAATTATGTTTAACTTAAATAAAAATGTCATGACACTAGTAAAATTTAGAAAAAGACCATGGGAAAATCTGTTTACATCAGATTTATTGGATTTAGATGCCGGTAATTTATTCAATGATAAATTATGGCTAAAAAGAATGAACGAACCGGCTTTGAACATCAAAGAAAAAAAAGACGAATACGAAATTGAACTTGCTGCTCCAGGATTCGACAAAAAGGATTTTGAAGTTAACATAGCAGATGGCTGCTTGAATATTAAGGCAAAAAAAACTGAAAAAAAGGAAGAAAAAGATGAAAACTATACGCGTAAAGAGTTTAGCTTCAATTCTTTTGAAAAATCTTTACAGCTTCCTGAAACTGTAATTGATGAAAAGATTAAAGCCAAATATGAAAATGGCATCTTAAAATTTAGCCTTGCCAAAAAAGAGGAAGCCAAAAAACAAAAACCAAAAATGATAGAAATTTTGTAAAAGAAGTTTCTTAGTCTTCATTCCGGACTTTATTTCCCCACAAATAAAGTCTGGGATTTAGAAATCACTTAAATTAAATCGATAATAATCCATTAAAATAAAAATATAAAATCATGAAAACTGGAAAAATATTATTAGGCGTATTGGCTGGGGTGGCTGTTGGAGCTACTTTGGGAATTTTGTTTGCACCAGATAAAGGTTCCACCACAAGAAAAAAAATTGCTAAAAAGGGAGAAAAGTTTGCTGATGATTTAGAGGATAAATATGATGAGTTCATAGAAAACATCACTGAAAAATATGAAGACTTAAAAGAAAAAGCTACTGATATGGCGGAAAAAGCAAAACGTAAAGCCGAAGAGTTCACTGAAAAAGCAAAGCATGAAGCCGCAAAAGTGACTGAAAAAGCAAAACATGAAGCTGAAAAAATGGCTAAAAAAGCCAAATATGGAGAAGAAGTTGAAGCATAGTTCAACCTCCATAAACTCAAAAACAAGCGAAGAAATGGCATTTGACGATTAGGGAAAATATGAGTAATATTTTCCCTATTTGTTATACTTAACTCCCTAATTACAAAGCAATCATAAAACCTAAAACTAAAAAAGATGGAAACTCCCAAAAGTTTAATTGAATTGTTATATGAGAAAATAGAAGAATATGGGATAACGACATATGAGCTTACAAAGCTCAAATTATTGAAAACAACAGCAATTGTAGTTCCCTCATTGTTATCGAGACTCATTGTTGTTTTTGTAATTTCCACCTTTATACTTTTTTTGAGTGTAGGAATTGCATTGTTGCTGGGTGAATGGTTGGGTAAATTGTATTACGGATTTTTTATCATTGCCGTATTTTATCTTGTGGTTGGAATAGTGATGCATTTCTATCTTCACAAATGGATTAAAAAGCCAGTTGCCGATTTAATTATTAAACAAGTGCTTAAATAAGATGCTATTATGGGAAAAATAAAATCAATGTCCGACCTTGAAGATACCATCCAAATGCTGGAACGCAAACGCGATGAAGAAGTTGAAATGATGCGAGAAGTATTTTATCTTACTTACGAAAGCTTAAAACCAATAAATATTATTAAAAACATTTTCAAAGAATCCGTTACGCCAGTTACCGTAAAAGACAACTTGGTAAACACTTCTGTTGGATTGGGGTTTGGCTATCTCTCAAAAATATTATTTCAGAGTGTCGTAAAACTTCCGTTTAAAAAGTTTCTGGGAAGCGCTTTAATGCTAAGCGTTGAAAATTTGGTAGCGAAAAATCCTGAAGTTGTAAACTCATTAGCCTCTTTCATTTCGAATGCCTTCAGTAAAAAGTCTGAGAAAGAAGCTGAGAAAGAAGTAGATTATGAACATGATGACGTTCATAGAGAAGTTGATACGGAACCTATAGATTTAGAAACTATCTATTAATATGTAAAAATGGGCAATATATCAGTCTATCAAAAACAGTATTGCTTTTTGTTTATTGTTTTTCAATCCTGATAATTATTGCCCTTCAGCCATGAAAACGACGCAATGGCATTTACTTCTTATTTTTTTCATTCTTATCTTTCTCTTTATAAGAAAAACAAATTATTCAGTTATGGGCCAACATAACGTCTCTGAAACTAATTCTGTTAAGTTATTTCTTTGTGGAGATGTGATGCTTGGAAGGGGAATTGACCAGATACTTCCGCATTCGGTCAATCCAAAATTGTATGAATCATATGTAACAGATGCAAGAGATTACGTGCGCCTGGCAGAAATTAAAAATGGCCCTATTCCGCAACTTGTTTCGTTCTCTTATATTTGGGGAGATGCCATGGAAATTTGGAAAAAAATGGCGCCTTCAGCAAAAATCATCAATCTTGAAACAAGCGTAACCACGCACAATAAGCCATGGGCAGGAAAAGGAATAAATTACCGTATGCATCCAAAAAATGTGGAAGTGCTTTCGGCAGCCAATATTAACTTTTGTTCGTTGGCCAATAACCATACTTTAGACTGGGAACGCGCCGGACTTCTGGAAACGATGAATACACTTAAAAAATCAGGCATTTTGTTTGTCGGCGCGGGAATAAATGACCTAGAAGCTGCTACTCCTGCCAGCTTGCCCTTGCAACAAGGAAAAATAATTGTGCTGGCTTACGCCGCCAAAAGCAGCGGTATTCCTAAATCCTGGGCTGCAGAAGAAAATTCATCGGGTGTCAATATGCTTCCTGAAAATGATGAAATGGCCGTCGGCTTGATAAAGAATGAAATTTCTAAAATAAAGAAGAAAAATGATGTTGTGGTGCTTTCTTTACATTGGGGCGGAAATTGGGGTTATGACATTCCGTTGAAACATCAAAAATTGGCGCATGAAATTATTGATAAGGCCGGGGTTGCTATTGTTCACGGACATTCCTCCCATCATCCTAAGGGTATTGAAGTATATCACAACAAACTGATCATTTACGGTGCCGGCGATTTTATCAATGATTATGAGGGCATTGGCGGTTATGAGCAATTTAGGGGAGAATTGAGCCTTATGTACTTTCCGGAAGTGAATCAGGAAAATGGCGAACTTATCTCCATGAAAATATTTCCAATGGAAACAAAAAATTTCAGGCTTCACCATCCTTCTAAATCAGATGCTTTATGGTTGAAGACAATTTTAAATCGGGAAGGAATTCAGTTTGGAACTCAGTTTAAATGGAATGAAGACCATTCCCTGGATTTGGAATGGAAGTAAAACCTTATAAAACTTCATCTTCAATATTTTTTTACCGCTTCAAACTGACCGAAATCATTTTAGCATCGGCGTTTTGGCAATACTTTAGTGTTCTATTATCTTGTTGTTTTTATTCCAATTTATATGGATTCACTAAATATTAACATCGTTAAAAATCCACATGCACTTGCCTCAAAAAATGTTGTGATTCAGTTAAATAGCGATGTGGAATTTGGTTTGGAAAAAACACAAGTTGAAGAACGAATTAAACAATTCGGAAAGAATGAAATACCGCTAAAAAAACCAAAAACAAAATGGCGCATATTTGCGGAGCAATTTTTTAATGCCATCATCTATATTTTAGCTGGAGCCGCAACATTGGCATTTCTTTTTAAAGAATGGCCTGAAGGAATTGCCATACTCATTGTCATTTTAATAACCGTCTCCATTGGCTTTTTTATGGAATTGCAGGCTTTGCGATCCTTGGAAACCTTGCGAAAAATGGGGCAGGCAGTGACCCGTGTGCTGCGCAACGGCAAACTAAGTCGCATAAAAGCATCCTTATTGGTTCCGGGAGATGTTATAATTTTAGAAGCTGGCGATGTGATTTCAGCCGATGCCCGCTTAATCTCTGAAGAAAGTTTAACAACGAAAGAAGCCGCATTGACCGGAGAAAGCACTCATGTCGAAAAAAGTATAGCAGCTTTGCCTCAAAATACCTCCATTGTTGAACAAAATAATATGGTTTTTAAGGGAACCTTGGTCACAAAAGGAAAAGCGAAGGCCATAGTTACCGCCATAGGGATTCATACCGAATTGGGAAAAATTCAGCAAATGGGCATGGAAGTTGATGCGGAATTGACGCCACTTGAAAAAAAATTAAACGATCTCAGCAAATGGCTTATTTGGCTTTCGCTTTCACTGGCGGTTTTGATTGTGATCACGGGTTATGTCAGAGGCGCAAATTTATTGTTAATGTTCGAAACCGGCATTGCGCTGGCAGTTGCTTCGATTCCTGAAGGATTGCCTATTGTGGCCACAATTGCCCTGGCAGAAGGAATGCTTAAATTGTCAAAGAAACAAGTAATCATTAAAAAATTAGAGGCAGTCCATACCTTGGGCGCCACAAACATTATTTGCACAGATAAAACAGGAACGCTTACGGAAGATCAAATGAAAGTGCATACTTTGGTGTTTGAAGAAGCGTCTTTTCAACAGGTTGACCCTAAAAATAAAGAGGCTTTAATTTCCTTTAAAAACCTGAAAGCTTTTGATAAATTGATGATGACCAGCCTGCTTTGCAATGATGCCATTTACACAAGCACCGACAAACACGGCGACCCAATGGATTTGGCTTTAACTGAATTTGCTTCCTACGCAGGTTACGACCCTGCTTCTGTCCAAAAAAATAATCCCGAAAAAATGGAAGTGGCCTTTGACGCTGATCGCAAAATGATGGCTACGGCAAATCAACATCAGAAAACATTTAATGTTTATGCAAAAGGCGCTTTCGAAAGTATAGTTGAATGCTGCGATACCTTGCTTAAAAACGGCAAAACAGAAAAATTCGAAAACAAAGCGCAATGGCATCAAAAAGTTGACGATTTGGCTTTTCAAGGATTGCGGGTGTTGGCTTTTGCATACAAAGAATCAAAAACAAATCCCGAATATGAAACCTTGCTGCAACAGCTTACTTTTATAGGTTTGGTTGGCTTTATTGATCCGGCAAGAGAAGATGTTAAAGCAACGATTGCCACTTATAAGAATGCCGGAATCCGTGTGGTAATGATGACGGGCGACCATCCGGGAACCGCCAAAAAAATTGCTCAGGAAATTGGCTTGTTGGCACTCGACACTTCAAATGACAAAGTGGTGGTTGGAAAACACATTCCTGATATGGAAAATTTAAGCGAAACAGACAAAAACAAGCTGCTAAATACCGTAGTTTTTGCAAGGGTAACGCCAAAACAAAAATTGGATCTGATTGCCCTTTTTCAGCAAAACAACAATATCGTAGGAATGATTGGTGACGGCGTAAATGATGTTCCTGCACTTAAAAAAGCGGATATTGGCATCGCTATGGGAATTAGGGGAACTGAAGCCGCAAGAGAATCGGCCGACGTCATTCTTAAGGATGATAAATTTACCACCATAGAATTGGCCATAAAACAAGGCCGGGCTATTTTCGAAAATATTCGCCAATTTGTGGTATACCTTTTATCCAGCAATTTGGCCGAAATAATTTCAGTTGGAATTGCATCATTGTTGGTGCTACCTTCGCCACTCTTGCCGTTGCAAATCTTATTTCTGAATCTCATAACCGATATTTTCCCAGCGCTGGCATTAGGTCTTGGGAAAGGAGAAGTTGACATTATGTCCAAACCGCCAAGAAAATCCGACGAACCCATTATGACACTCAAATTATGGAACGCCACCATTATTTACGGATTGTGTATTACCGCAGGTGTTCTCGGCATCACAGCTTATTCTCATTTTGTATTGAAATTGACCTCAGGTGAAATTAACAATATGGCCTTTTTCACCCTAATTTTTGCACAATTGCTCAATGTTTTTAATATGCCGAAACGCCATTTATCGTTCTTTAATAATGAAGTCACTTTAAATCCCTGGATTTGGTATGCAATTGCTTTGTGCATTTTTATCACAGGAGTTGCTTATATTATTCCACCAATTGCCAAAGCACTTTCCATGGTGCCGTTAACTGCAGATAAATTTGGTTTGGTGATTTTATTTGGATTCGGATCACTGTTTCTTACCCAAATTTTTAAGCGCATTGGGAGTACCGTTTAAATAATAAGCTAATTTATAAGTTACCTTAAAAAAATTTAAAAAAAACACAAGTTAATTTCCTGAGTTATTTTAAAATTCGAAAACCATTGGCAATTTTGCCTGTCCTCTCCTGTATTGGTTTTGATTTAGGCACTTGTGCCGGCTCCATGGCCAACCGAGCCATCAGGTAACATATGGTTGATTCTGCGCCTTGATTTAAATTTACGTTTTCTTTTTCCAATCCGTCGTGGCAGCCGCCAGTTATTGAATTATACAACATTTGATGTAAATGATTTTTTCCAAGAAACCAACTAAACGCCTTTTCTTTCAATGTTTCATACCTTGAGTCATTAAATGTCTTATGAAATAAATCTAGGGTCAATACTGCATAAGAAACATCAATGGGCTGTTCGCCATATTGATTGGGCTCCACTCCTTTTTGATACCAACCTTTATTTGAAATGGCCTTAAAATGATCATCAACAAACATTTTCGACAATAAGAAATCAAAGGATTCTATAGCAATTTTTTTGTAGATTTGCTTTCCTGAAATTAAATAGGAATACAACATCGCTTCAGGAAGAATGCTATTGGCATACGTCATATAATCTTCAAACCAATGCCAGTCAACAGTTGAACTTACATCATAATCGGTAATCAAATTTTTTGTCAGTTTCTCAATAACAAATGCAATTCGTTTGTCCTTTGTTACGTCATAATATAAATACAGTCCTTTAGTGGCAAAACCTATGGATCGTGGCGATAAAATATTTTTAACCCAAGGCAAAGAACCCATAAAACAAAAAGTTGCCAGATCAATTATTTCTTTAGGTAAATAGTCTTTTAATGAAATTACGGTTCCCAAAGCCCAAACCGCCCTTGAATTGGAATCTTCTAAATTTATATAGTTATTTTTAATGTGTTCATGATTATTTTCATCGATATAGTTTACAAAAGTCCCCGATGAATTTTGGCAACGAAGTATAAAATTTAAATATGTTATTATGAAATTTAAACTCTTTGGGTCGCCATCTAATTTATAGTGCGAACACACGGCAATTAAAGCCCGCGCATTATCATCTAAAGTATATCCTGAAGTGATGTCAGGCTCTGAAATTTTGCTGAATTGAATAATGCCAATATTGGTGGTCATTTTTTTGAGATGGTCCAATTTTATTGGTGGATAATTATAACGGATGGCATTCTTTTTGTCTATCAATTCCCCATAAGTATTCGCATGTTTAATGGCAACATTTTCCCACGAGGATTCCCTGGTTTTTTCATAAGCGGCAAATGCCATTGATTCTCTTAAATCGCCATTTGAAAGCAATTGATTTGTGGCATTTGCCAGTTGTTCGCAATTCCCAATATCATAAAGTATCCCGGCATTGTTGGCAAGCAACTCTTTGGTATGCGGTATTGACGTTGCAATTATTGGACAAGCGCAACTCAACGCGTACACAAAAGTGCCACTCACTGCTTGGTTTGGATCCTTTGAAGTGAATAAATAAATATCTGTGGCCATTAAATATTCCAAAAGTTCGCTTGTCTCCAAATAGCGATCTATAAAACGCACATGGTTGTTTATATCCAATTTCATGACCAAATCTTCCAAATAATCCCGGTACTCATCAATATTGTTTTTGATGGTATTCGGGTGTGTTTTTCCAATGATTAAATACAAAACATCTGGCGTATGTTTAATAATCTCAGGCATTGCTTTTATGGCAGTTTCTATGCTCTTCCCTGGACTCAAAAGTCCGAAAGTTGACAAAATGCTTCGATTTTCCAAATTGAGCTTTTGCTTTGCTTCCGCAGGATTTTCATAATTGACTGTATGCGTGCCGTGCGGCGTATAATCAATTATTTCTTCGCTAATTTCATACTGTTCCGTTAATATATTTTGAGACTTTTTGGTCATCACAAAAATTCTGTTTGCATAGGAAACCATCATTTTTACGAAGGATTTCAATTCCACAGTTGGATTGGGAATGACACTATGAAAAGTAAAAACCACAGGTTTATTGATGGCATCCAAAAAATCTAACAAATAGTTTCCGTATTCGCCGCCAAACAAGCCAAATTCATGCTGAATGTGCACCAATTTTATAGAAGCTTCATTGTTTATTTTAATGGCCGTGTTTTTATATGCATCCTTAATTTTGGGATTCAATGAAAAAGGAATGGCTGATGAAATTATTGGCGCATCAGTCAAATTACAAACAACGCAGTGCAAATTTTGGCCAAATGAATTGTTTATTGCTGACATAAGATCTTGGGTAAAGGTTGCAATGCCGCATTGTGTTGGGGGATATGTAGTCACGAAGATGACTTTAGAATCTGGTGCTGGATTTCTCATTTTTATTATTTATGAATTGTTGTAATAGTTCGTTTATATTTACTGAAGCCACTGTCACCCTACTGTCTAATGTCATTAAGTTAAGAGTTAAATAGCTCTTTTATAATTAGTTAAAGTTTTAGATCGGGGGCTTTTTTTAATCATTTTACGTGAATGACTTCTATTAGGCCTTATTGGTTCTATATGTTGTTCAAATAAATATTGAAGATGTAACAAAACGTCTTCTGGATTTTCGGTTAAAAACAGTTTTACAATTTTGTTTTTCATACTTCCAATGCTGATGTTTTTGTTGATTTTATAATTATGGACTCGCTTTTTATTTTTATTTTCCAAAAACGGTTCACATTGTCTCTCTATAAGGCTTTGCAGGTTTGCCACAAAAATTAAAGCATAAAAATCTTGTTTAATGCTGCAAACGGTGTGGCCGCTAAATTGCTCTAATTGCTGGCTGTTTTTATCTGCCCCATAACTGGTTTCCACTCCCCATCTCATATAATACAAGTCTTTGAAAGATGCTGTTTTGTGGATTTCTTGATCATATAAATTGGTCAATAAAACCTCAATTTCGCCCGTGTTTAAAACTGCTTTTACCATCCTAACTTTAATTGAGGTGTTTTTTGTTACGCAATATCCATATTGGTAAAGTTTTTCAATCGCTTTCTCTTTGGCAAACATTTCCACAATAATATCATTTTCAGCGCTGTTCATAAATGCTGTGACCTGTTTGTTAAAACCTACCTTGCTGCGCATTACAAAATGACGCATCCTTTCCTGATTTATATGCAAATACATCAGTGTAAAACTGGGAAAACCCCTGTCATAAATGGCCAAACTATTCTCCGGAAGCTTTTCTATATGGTCTGCCACAATGGTTTGTTCGGATATTTTTATAGGGCAAATTTTTGAAAATATACTTACCTTATTAAGTACATCAGAAAATTTCATAACTCTGGCAATCGGTGTTTCCGTAAATTGATTTTCTTGTACGCCAAAATAGTTTTTTACCTCTTGCTTATTAAATAAATATGCGGTTGAACCATCAACGCCGATTAACAAAAAATCGTTCCACTTTTTGACTTTTTCTCCATAATAATGATAGAAACAATCTACAAAAAGCTTGTTCCATACCTCAAAAAGCGAAGATTTTAGCTTCATTCTTTGAATGGTAAATGCCGACTTCGTACAGGTAATATTATCATTTTCAATTAGTTCGAAAAATTCTCGAACCTCGATTGCTAAACTTCGTTTGAGCATATTGAGTATCAACAAGATGGTTCTGTTAAATGTCAATTTCCTGTTTCTACTAAAATTAGAAGATTTTTCAGTGAACAATTCCTTTATTTTTGGGTTGGAATTTATAATGTTTAAAAACTCTTTTAACTCTCCTATTATTTTTATATTTGTATCTACCATTGGGTTGGTTTTTTTTGCAATTACAAAGAACCAATTTTTGGTTCGTAACCCAATGGTTTTTACTTAATTATCTCTTAACTTAATGACATTGCCGTTAAAGGACCATTTAACCTGCAATAGCCAATACAAGAAAAATTCCCTTCACTAACCGCACGATAAAACATGTGAACTGTATTTCCGTCTTGATAAATACCCGGGTTGAAAACCCCTTCATTTTCAAAACTATTTTCAGTTTTCTCTAAAATAATTCCATGTTTTGTAACTGCTAACATCATTTTATTAATTATAATTTCATTTGATATCATAAAATTGACACATATTTATGACAACAACAATGAGGAATATCAATTAAATTTTATGCTACACTAAAATAAATCAGTTTTGTTTTTTTTACGTTAAATTTCATTTCAATGTTAAAAATTTTAGCGACAATTTAAATGCCTTACTCTGAATTTTGGCACGATTTATTGCTTAAATTGCATAAAAATTAATAGCCTAGCTGCGATAAAAATCCCAACCATGAAAAATCTCATTATACTCTTGTTTTTGTCGTTAATTTTATTGACAAGTTGTAGCAGCACAAGCGGAACCGTTAAAGGAACCGTATGTTATCCTGCGGAATATATTCCAGCAATGATTGTATATATAAAAAACAAAGAAACCAGTAAAATATATACTTTAGACATCGAAGAAAATCAGAAGCCATTTAAATTTAAAAAAATACCTGCCGGAAATTATATTGCATTCGCTTACACGGTTCAGAAAGACTTAACCGACGCTAAGGATAAATCAACCATAACCAGCGGCGGTTATACTCATGCGGTTCCTTGCGGACTGACCGTTGAATGCATAGACCATTCTTTACTTATTTTTAAAGTTCAAAACGGTAAAACCACAAAAAACATACAAATTTGCGATTGGTTTGGCGCCATTATGCAGGACGGGAAATAATTAAAAATCAAAACAATTTTGAATTTTAGATTTTGGATTTTAAATTTCTATCCAAACAATCCAACAATTTATATAAGTTGGCAATTGACAGTTTTCATTAAACAATTTAACGATTCACTTTTAAACTATTCAACAACAAAAAAATGTGTGAATTATACAACTTTTATCTAAAGTTATGTAACACTACTGTCTTTATTACTTCGCAACTTTGTATATCTCTAATTTGAAAAGAGATTACAATTAATATAAAACATAATAATATGAAAGCAATAAAATTTATATTGGTCGGAATAGGATTAATTTTTGCGAGCGAAATGCAGGCTCAACTTTCGGTAAACGTAAACATTGGCACACCTCCACTTTGGGGTCCTTCAGGATATTCAAATGTACGTTATTACTACCTTCCCGATGTAGAAGCTTATTATGATGTACAATCGTCTAACTTTATTTATTATTCTGGAAATACTTGGGTTCGTCACACTTATTTACCAAGACAATATAGAAATTATGATTTATATAATGGCTATAAAGTGGTAATGACTAATTATCGTGGCAATGCACCTTATACTTATTATAAACAACATAAAAGTAAATATGCCAAAGGATACCGAGGAAAATATCAAAAAACAATTGGCAACAGGTCAGGACATTCAAACGGAAACAAACAAGGAAACGGAAACCACAAGTCAAATGGCAATGGCAATAATAAAGGTAAAAAACATTAGCCTGAAGCAGTAAAAAAAATGCAAAGGCCGTGTTGAAAATATGATTCTTAAAACCCCTTATAGATTCCTATAAATTAAAATATTAATTTAATACAATACGTTTAAGTGACGGTTCAAGACTTTTTAATGAATAAAATGAAGCCTTGCCAACAAATAAAATCAACCCTAAAGCATTATTTGCAATTTTGATAATTTTTTGTAACTTTTTGATTAATTGTGATATATAGAGATGACGGCGTTTATTCGAATGAAAATCCCGAAACAATAAACGCCAACGTCTCTTACTTTAAAAAGAATATGAGTTGTTTAATTCAGTTAACAATTATTATAGAACAGGTTTTTTACCTGTTTTAAGTATGTTAAAAACATTTGTAAACCAAATAATTCAGAAATGAATAAATTTTAAATTTCAAAGAAATACCAAGTAATAATTTAAATTCGTAAAATTTATTTTTACTTATAAAGACATTTCTTTGCGTGTTTAGCGTACCTTGCCAAAAAAGACTGAATTATGAAGTTATACATCAAATACATGGTTAGCAACCGTTGCAAAATAGCGGTGTCAGATGCCTTAAAAAAGCTTAAACTTCATTTTATTGTGCTAGATTTAGGTGAAGTTGACATCATGGAAAACATTAATGAAGAACAGCGGGCCCAGCTAAAACTGGAACTATTCGACTCCGGACTTGAATTGATGGATGACAAAAGAGCCATGCTGATTGAAAAAATAAAAAATGTGATTGTTGAAATGGTTCATTATTCTGAAGAAGCTATCAAAGTAAATTTTTCAGACTATTTAAGTGAAAAATTAAATCATGATTACACCTATCTGGCAAATTTATTTTCAGAAGTACAAGGAACCACCATTGAGCAATTTATCATCGTCCATAAAATTGAACGCATCAAGGAATTAATTATTTATGGCGAATTAAACATTACGGAAATTGCCTGGAAAATGAACTACAGCAGTGTGGCGCATTTATCCAATCAGTTTAAAAAAGTTACCGGGCTCTCCCCTTCCCATTTTAAACAAATGAAAGATAAAAGAAGAAGTCCGATTGAAGAAATTGGAAACCAGATTAGCGGACGGTAAGATGCTTAAAGAAAAAATTAAAATTATCCACTTTTATAAAGGTATCAGAAAATAAATGGAATCAAAAATAATCAATAATTCTAATTACACAAGAAGCTTAATCGAAGCCAGTCTAGATCCATTTGTTACCATCAGTTTGGAAGGAAAGATAACTGACGTTAATGAAGCCTCCATAAAAGTTACCGGTATTACAAGAGAAAATTTGATAAATACTGATTTCTCAGATTATTTTACAGATTCTATAAGAGCCCAGGAAGGTTATCTGCAAGCTTATAAAAAAGGTTTTATCGTAGATTATCCGCTAACCATAAAACATAAAAACGGAAACTTAACCGATGTTTCCTACAATGCTTCTGTTTTTAAAGATGATGCAGGAAAAGTTATCGGCGTTTTTGCCGCTGCAAGAGATGTTACTGCCCAAAAATGGGCAATAGATTTAAGAAAAGCAAACAAAGAACTGGCCTTTCAAAATGAGGAGAAAGGAAAACGTGCCGATGAATTGATAATCGCCAATGAAGAACTTGCTTTTCAAAACGTTGAGAAAGAAAAACGTGCCGCTGAATTAGGCATTGCCAATATAGAACTTGCTTTTCAAAACGATGAAAAAGAGAAACGCGCAGAGGAGTTGGTCATTGCCAACAAAGAACTGGCATTTCAAAATGCGGAGAAAGGAAAACGAGCAGAAGAATTAATTATTGCTAACGAAGAACTGGCGTTTCAAAACGATGAAAAAGGAAAAAGAGCTGATGAGTTGGTGATTGCCAACAAAGAACTGGCCTTTCAAAATGATGAAAAGGGAAAACGTGCAGAAGAATTGGTCATAGCCAACCAAGAATTGGCCTTTCAAAACGATGAAAAAGAAAAACGGGCAGCTGAATTGGTCATTGCCAACGAAGAACTTGCCTTTCAAAATGAAGTGAAAGAAAAAAGAGCCGCTGAATTAATTATTGCCAATGAAGAATTGGCTTTTCAAAACGACGAGAAAGAAAAACGGGCTGCTGAATTGGTAATTGCAAACGAAGAATTGGCATTCCAAAATAATGAGAAGGAAAAACGGGCGCAAGAATTAGGCGTTGCCAACAAAGAACTGGCCTTTCAAAACAATGAGAAAGAAAAACGGGCTGCTGAATTGGTAATTGCCAATGGTGAACTTGCTTTTCAAAATGAAGTGAAAGAAAAACGGGCGGCTGAATTGGTGATTGCCAATGAAGAACTTGCTTTTCAAAACGTAGAGAAAGAAAAACGAGCCGCTGAGTTGGTTATTGCCAATGAAGAACTTATTTTTCAAACTAAAATAAAAGATAAACGATCGGCTGAATTGGTGCTTGTTAATGAAGAACTTGCTATACAAAACCTTGAGGTTGCCAAACAGGAAATTACCAATAAAGAACTTGAAGCTTCTAACATTGATATTAAATTAGATTCCCAATACACTTTAAGTCTTATTGAAGCGAGCCTTGACCCTTTGGTTACCATCAGTTCTGCAGGTAAAATTACTGACATGAATGATGCTTTAACCAACATTACGGGTCTTACAAGGGAAGAACTGACAGATACTGACTTTTTGGATTATTTTACCGAACCGCAAAAAGCACGCAGTGTTTATCAGGAAGTATTCGCCAATGGTTCTGTTACCAATTCTCCGCTTACGCTTCGCCATAAAAACGGCAAGCTGACCGATGTATTGTTTAACGGATCGGTTTATAAAGATGATAAAGGCAATGTAGATGGCGTTGTTATTGTGGCCCGAGATGTTACTGAGCAAAAAAGGATTGCCACAGAACTTACCGAAGCCATGATATTTGCAGAAATGGCAACAGCCATTGCTGAAGAAGCAAAAATTAAAGCTGAAAATGCCACAATCATTGCTGAAGATGCCATGAAAGCAAAACAGCAATTTTTATCGAATATGAGCCATGAAATTCGTACCCCTATGAATGCTATTATTGGCTTCACAAAAGTTGTGTTGAAAACAGAACTGAACCCAAAACAAAAAGAATATTTAAAAGCAATAAAAATAAGCGGTGACGCCTTAATTGTGCTCATTAACGATATCCTCGATTTGGCAAAAGTGGATGCAGGGAAAATGACATTTGAGCAAATACCGTTCAAAATGTCCGTATCCATTTCTGCTATGCTTCATTTATTTGAAACCAAAATTCAGGAAAAGAATTTAAAACTGGTAAAAGAATACGACTCAAAAATACCAAATGTATTGGTTGGCGACCCAGTAAGATTACACCAAATCATTATGAATTTGGTGAGCAACGCCGTTAAGTTTACCTCTAAAGGAAAAATTACGGTGAGTGCGAAATTACTTTCTGAAAATGATCAAAAAGTGACTGTTGAGTTTTCAGTTTCGGATACCGGAATTGGAATACCTGAATCTAAAATAGAAAGAATCTTTGAAAATTTTCAACAGGCATCAAGCGGAACATCACGATTGTATGGAGGAACCGGATTGGGTTTGGCCATTGTGAAACAATTAATAGAACCACAAGGCGGAAGTATTTGTGTAACAAGCAAGGTAAATGAAGGCTCTGTTTTTACATTCACATTAAGTTTTCTTAAAACAAAAGCAGAAGCTGAATTAGAAATGGAACTCGTGGAAATTGATACAGATCTCACCAATGTGAAAGTATTGGTTGTTGAAGACATTGCACTCAATCAATTGCTGATGAGAACTTTGTTGGATGATTTCGGATTTGAATGCGATATTGCCGGCAACGGAAAAATAGCCATCGAAAAAATGCAAACCAAAAATTACGATCTTGTTTTGATGGACTTGCAGATGCCGGAAATGAACGGATTTGAAACTACGGAATATATTAGAAACCAAATGAAATCCAATGTTCCTATTATCGCTTTAACGGCAGATGTGACTACCGTGGATTTGGCCAAATGCAAAGCTGTAGGTATGGATGATTACATTGCAAAGCCAGTTGATGAAAGGTTATTGTACAGTAAAATGGTAGGATTTTTAAAAAAGACCCCTGTTATCATAGAACCTGATGTGAGAGAATTGGTTAAAATTGTAAAAATTAAATGTACCAATTTAAATTATTTGAATGTCCGAACCAAATCCAATCGGGTGCTGATGATGGAAATGATTTCGCTTTATCTGGAACAAACGCCTCCTTTAATCAACGAAATGAAACAAAGTCTGTCAAATAAAGACTGGAAATCATTACATACAACCATACATAAAATAATCCCTTCGTTTTCAATAATGGGTATTAGTGTCGATTATGAAAACATGGCAAGAAAAGTTCAGGAATATGCCAGCACACAACAACAAACAGATGGCATTCCAGAAATGGTACTGAAGCTTGAAGAAGTTTGTATGCAAGCGTGCAGTGAATTAGAAGTAGAATTTAATGCAATTAAAAACAATAAATAATGAATAACGAGAATAAAATAAAACTTTTCCTGGTGGATGATGATGCGGTATATTTAAAATTATTGGAAATTGAATTCCTGCAGCATGGCGATTTTGATATTGAAACTTACCCAACAGGTGAACTGTGCATGGGAAATTTATCACATAACCCCGATGTTATTATTTTAGATTATTATCTTGATGGTGTAGACAAAAATGCGATGAATGGAATTGAGACATTAGACAAAATAAAAGCAGAAAATCCAAATATTCCTGTGGTTATGTTGTCTTCACAGGATAAAATTGACATTGCCATAAGCTGTATGCATCATGGTGCATTTGATTATGTGGTAAAAAGTGAAACTGCCTTTATGAGGCTTCAAAAAATTATTACAGCCATTTTTGAATTCAAAAAAATTGAAAAACAATTGAATTGGTATATGGAAAGAATGTAATATTCGTAGAAAAATAAATCACTTTTATAACCATTAATTAAACAACGCCACAAACCATAAAGGCCCGTTTCTTATTGAATGGGCTTTTTTATTTGAACCCATCTAATCTACAAAACATCAATAAATCCTTTAAAATTCCTTTGGCAATATTTTTAGCAATGAAAATCAATATCTCTTATTAAAAAACGCCATTAAAAAATTAAAAATTCTTATTTTCGCTAGATTAGAATAGAAAAGGAGATAGTTGTTTTAAACAATTATTTCTAAAAAATTTATTTAAAATTAACACTATGCAAATAGCCGTAACAAGAAAAAAGAATTTATTTTCTCCAGATCCTTCCAGAGTTATTGCACGTTTTCTGCAATTGAATGATGAAAGATCGGCAGATATCATCAGACAAGTATTGGCAATGCCTGAAAAAGAAGTGAATACGGCCTTGAGCCAGTTACTGAGAGGTTATTCAAGGAGGCACAGAAATATTTCACAAATATTTGAGAACCATTTTAACAAACTGGCTCCCATATTTGATAAGATTGAAGTTAATGAAGAAGATCTTAGTATGGCTCAGAAAGCACTTATAGGGTCTTATTTTACCATGGAATATTCCATTGAATCAGCTGCTTTTTTTAATCCGTCTGCCATGGAACATCCAGATCAGTCAGAATTGAGAACTAACGAGAAAAGGGTAATTTTTAGTTTCCGGGCTACAGGTGAAGGACATATTTCCTCTGTTGTATTCCGTACAGGAATTCTTGACAAAAATAGTAACCTAAGTATTGAACCAGTTGGTAAAATGCTTGCCGAGGCAGATAAAATTATACTGACTGTTTACAACAAAAAAAGTTTTCAGGTGAAACTGAACGAAATGCAAGACCATGGAACAATTATTCCACCTACAATTATAGATAACCCAGTTGAAATGCAAGACACTGGAAATGTGATTCCTTCGGCAGTTTTAGACAAAAAGGTTAAAATACAAGATCAGCTCAAAATTATTTCTCCTGCTTTTATCTTCGATCAATTGGGCGAAAGTTTTACCTATGAAGAATTGACAATGAGTCTTGAAACAGCAATTAAAGACCCTAAAATTACGGAAGGTCAGATTAAAATTATAAATCAAATGTTATGGATGGCTTCCGCACATTACGAGATTCATTTTTCAATCGATTCAGCCATTTCAGAAAGGGTTATTTTTCCCATATCTGCAACAGAAAAAAAAGGTATTGAAGATGCCCGGTTTGTTAAATTCACCGATGATAATGGAGAAATAACCTATTATGCCACTTACACCGCTTATGATGGGATGACTATTCTTCCTAAGTTAATAAGTACAACCGACTTTTATAATTTTAAGATATTGCCTATTAATGGCGAGATTGCCCATAACAAGGGAATGGCTCTGTTTCCAAGGAAAATCAACGGAAAGTATGCTATGCTTTGTCGTATAGACGGGGTTAATAATTATATCGCATATTCAGATAAAATCAATATTTGGAACGACGCTAAAATTATGCAACAACCCAAATATCCTTGGGAACTTGTGCAAATAGGCAATGCCGGTTCCCCTATTGAGACGAAAGACGGTTGGCTGGTTATTACCCATGCGGTCGGTTCCATGAGAGAATATACTTTGGGCGCTTCACTTTATGAACTTGACAATCCAGAAATTGAGATTGGGAGGTTAACTGAACCGTTGATGGTTCCAAATGAATTGGAAAGAGAAGGTTATGTGCCAAATGTTATTTATTCATGTGGTTCCATTATTCATAATGATGATCTGATTATCCCTTATGCTATGTCAGATTATTCATCTACTTACGCCACTGTTGATCTCAAGGAACTGTTGAATGCTCTTAAAACTTCTCCTGAAATTAACAAGAAGTAGCTTCATCCAATAAAACTTCAATTGAGAGGGAGCGATCTTAATTTTCCCTAAAATTACATTTTACACAGGCTCGTTTAAGCTAAATAAACGCAGCCCACAACCAAAAAAGCTCGAATAATACTACCGCTTATTTCCATTTTACACCATTGAAAAAATTTTAAAAAACCAATCTGTTTATCAACAAATTAACAGATACAAACTCTTGGATAATCTGTGAATCATGTAACTCTTAGCTTAAATTGTGTAACACTTTTCAATATTAAGAACTGCATCTTTGTAAATAATAATTATGTTAAAAATAAAAATTATGAGTTCAGGAAAAGTAGTATTAGGCGTTTTGGCAGGCTTGACCGCCGGTGCATTGGCAGGAGTTTTATTGGCTCCGGCAAAAGGTTCAGACACCAGAAAAAAAATTACCAAAAAGGGTAAAAAGTATGAAAAGGAACTGAAAGAAAAATTCAGTGAGAAACTTGACAATGCCAGTAAAAAATTTGAGAAAATTAAGACTGAAGTTACTGACTTTGCGCAAAAAAATATGCACAAAGCAGAAAAAGTTAAAAAATAGTTAAGGCCAGCCAAAAACTGGAATTACTATAATAAAATTTACATTTCGAAAATTGCCCTGTCAGGTATTTTGTTAAAATAAAGTGTATAAAGTACCCTAAATTTATACTACTGCATTTGAGTTAGCCTGACAGGCATTTTCATTTTATCTTGATATCACATAGGCAAAAAAGTCACATAGTATATAAGATTGTTGTACATTGAACCTCATTTCCAATGGAAAATAGAACTTTTTATGATTCAAATACCATTCACCCATGACAACTCCAAAAAACAAGGAACTAAATCCGAACCCAAACACAAATAATCTGTCTGAAATCTTATTCATTACCTCCTATCCGCCAAGGGAATGTGGCATAGCCACTTATTCACAGGATTTAATAAAGGCATTAAACAATAAATTCAGCAATTCATTCTCTATAAAAGTTTGTGCTCTGGAATCAAAAGGAGACACTTATTCCTATCCTGACGAAGTAAAATATACCCTAAAAACATCATTGGCTGCAGATTATGAAAAGTTGGCCTATGCCATAAATAAAGATAATAATGTTAAAACCGTTTTAATTCAGCATGAATTTGGCTTTTTCAGATTACAGGAACAAGCATTTCATCAATTATTGATAGCACTCTCGAAACCGATTGTTATTGTTTTTCATACGGTACTGCCTCTCCCTGATAAACTTCTAAAAGAAAAGGTGCAAAATATTGCGGCTACCTGCAAATCAATCATTGTGATGACCAATACTTCAGCTGAAATATTAATACGAGATTATAATGTGGCACCAAAAAAAATAACTGTAATTCCCCATGGAACCCACTTAGTTCCACGATTAAACAAGGCTACTTTAAAACTGAAGTATCAACTAAAGGGTAAAAAAGTGCTGGCCACATTTGGTTTGTTAAGTTCAGGAAAAGGTTTAGAAATAACATTAGATGCTTTACCCGCCATTATTAAACAGTGCCCGGAAACAATATTTTTGATTCTTGGAAAAACCCATCCAGAAGTAGTAAAAAACGAAGGTGAAAAATATCGTGAAATGCTTGAGCAAAAAGTAGAGCAACTTTCCCTTCAAAATCATGTGAGATTTGTTAATAAATATCTGGAATTGCCTGAATTACTTGAATATCTGCAACTTACAGATATTTATCTGTTTACCGCCAATGATCCAAATCAGGCTGTAAGCGGTACTTTTGTTTATGCCATGAGTTGTGGCTGCCCTATCATTTCCACTCCAATTCCGCATGCAAAGGAAATGTTGACCGACGAGACTGGAATTATTTTTGATTTTCGCAACTCCAGCCAATTGGCTTCTGCCACCATCAAACTGCTTAACGATGATTACTTAAGAAGAAATATTGGCACAAATACCTTGCATAAAATAGCTTCCACAGTCTGGGAAAATTCTGCCATAGCGCATGCCAAGTTATTTGAAAAAATGGATGATGAACGTATTTCATTACAATACAATTTACCTATCATTAACTTAAAGCATTTAAAAAAACTGACAACCGGTTTTGGAATGATTCAATTTTCCAAAATCAATCAGCCCGATATTGATTCAGGATATACGTTAGATGACAATGCAAGGGCACTGATTGTTATGTGCCAACATTATGAATTGACAAAAAATGAAGCTGATTTAGAATACATTCATATATACTTTAACTTCATAAAATATTGTCTGCAATCTGAAGATGGTTTTTTAAATTATGTTGATGAACAAAGAATTTTTACCCCACAAAATAATACAACCAACCTTGAAGATTCAAATGGAAGAGCTATTTGGGCATTGGGTTATTTAATTTCCATGAGTGCTTTATTGCCAAAAGAATCTCAAACTCTTGCTACGGATGCAGAATTAATGATACAACATGTATTACTAAATATAGACAATATTCATTCTACACGTGCAATGGCATTTGCAATAAAAGGATTGTATTTTAGAAATAAAAAAAATAGATCACCACAAAACTCCTCATTAATTAAAAAACTTGCGGATCGATTGGTTCAAATGTATCGCCACGAATCCAGCAATGAATGGCAATGGTTCGAGAGTTATTTAACCTATGCAAATAGTGTTTTACCAGAGGCATTGTTGTGTGCGTGGTTAGTTACAGGTGAAATCACCTATCAAAAAATTGCGAAAACTTCTTTTGATTTTCTTCTTTCAAAGACCTTCAGAAAAAATAAGATAAAAGTAATTTCAAACAAAAACTGGTTAAATACCAAAGAAAAATTAAACACGACACCGATTGGAGGTGAACAACCAATTGATGTCGCGTACACAATTCTTGCGCTGCGTAAATTCTACAGAGTGTTTAAAGAAGAAACTTACCGATTAAATATGGAAATATCTTTTAATTGGTTTTTGGGAAGCAATCACCTGAATCAGATTATTTATAACCCTTGCACCGGTGGTTGTTATGACGGACTGGAAGAAAATTCTGTAAACCTTAACCAAGGCGCAGAATCAACCGTAAGTTACCTGATGGCAAGACTAACGATTGAGAAATTTATTCTAAACGAACTAAATAATAAACGTCAAAAAGTACATTGTTTGAGATTATGAATGCAAGATTAGCCGGTGCAATGTGTGAATCATATAACTTATTCGTAAAATTATGTAACATGCCTCTTGCTGAAACTGCCCATCTTTACATCGTAGTTTAAGCAGTGATTATTTGATAAAAAAATTTGCATAAAATACAAATAAAAAATAGTGGAGACCAGAACCCACTTTAAAAACGGCTTGCTTGGTTATACAAAATCTGATAACTGTAGTGTAATTGGTTAGGGCAATAAAAAGCAAGAAATAAATTTAAAATTTAAAAAATGAAAAAATTAATTTTAGTAGTAGCATTTGCATTGGTTTCAGCGGTTAGTTTCAGCCAGAATCCATTAGGAGTTGGACAAAATCAATTGAATGTTGGTGTTGGTTTATCAGGATGGGGTGTGCCAGTTTATTTAGGATTGGATCACGGCATTAGCAGAGATCTAACCATTGGTGGTGAAATTTCTTATCGTTCTTACGATGAAAGATGGGATAACAATCAATATGATCACAGTATCATGGGATTTTCAGGAAATTTAAACTATCACTTTAACACTGCGTTAAACATGTCTAACGAATGGGATTTTTATGTTGGTCCAAATTTAGGATTTTATGTATGGAATTCTCCAGATGGCTATAATGGTGACCATAGTTCAGGTTTAGGTGTTGGTGCACAACTTGGTTTTAGATATTACTTATCTGATAAAGTTGGTTTAAATCTTGAATTCGGAGGCGGAAATGCTTTCTCAGGAGGAAAATTCGGACTTACCTTTAAATTATAACAGTTAAATAATTAATTATAAAAACATTGGTTATCTAGACTGTAAATCAGCCTAAATCACCAATGTTTTTTTTTACAACAAATCTTAAAACCTAAAAAAATGAATTTAAAAAGAATCTTTGGGGCATTACTTACCGCCCTCGGAATTGGTGGTTTAATTTATACTGCCGTATTATTTGTAAATAGCTCTGATAGCAACTATGCCATTAAATCACTCGTTGTTTTTGGTGTACTGGGTATCGTATTTTTTATTGCAGGAATTAGTCTTGTGCGTACCACAAAAGACGAAGCATAACAAATATTTCTATTTGTCAGGACCTTTATTATAGCAAATGCTAAAAAAGCAGAACCCCATTCAGTAATTCAATAAAAAAATCAATTTCATTTTTTAACAAAACAATTATGAAAAATCAGGATAAAATTAAAAAAGAAGGGGCTTCAAATATAATCATTGGCAATAAAGACAATGCATTAACCTTAATGAAAGTTAATCTTAAGGAGACAAATATAAACAAGCAAATCGAAAAAATTTATACGCTCTTAAAACCAGAGGTTGAAAGTAAAGGAATACAATTTTTCTTCAAAAATAGTTTGCCGAAAAAGGAAGCCTTTTTTCTTACAGACCCTAAAAAAATATATGCCGTTCTTACCCATCTAATAAAAAATGTCGTTAAAAACACTCATGAAGGTTCAATAGAATTTGGGTATGGCGGGACAAGCACGAAAACCCGCAGAACGGAATTAACATTTTTTGTGAAACATACTGGTGGCGAGGTTGTAAAAGACCATAAAAAAGAAATATCGGTACGCTTTACTCAGGCCGACGCTAACAATAAAGTGACACAACAAGAGAACGGATTGGGTTTGGCAATAAGCAAATTGTATGTAGCGTTGCTTGGTGGTAAAATTTGGGCAGAAAGTGATGAAAGTAAAGCTGCCAAATTTTATTTTACTCTCCCATATCGCATTGATCTGAAAGAAAAATTACTGCAGGAAATACCTCAGTGTTAATATAGACGTTAACTAAGAAAACTTAATTGGAACAAAATATAAAACAACGTAGATCAAAATAAAAAACGAAACAAGCGATAAACCCCATAATCCCATGACAATGAATATCTTAAAAATCTTTAGATCCGTACTTATTGCCCTTATAATCGGTGGCCTTAGCTATCCTGCATTTTTGTTTGCAAATTCTTCCGGTGGACAATTTGCCACTAAAGCGCTCATCATTTTTGGCACACTCGGCCTCGTGTTTTTTATTGCGAGCATTGCCCTAATACGCATAACAAAAGACGAATCATAATGTCCATCTCAGTTTATAAAGGCATTCAGATACCAAAGCGTTAAATTAATCGTACATCAATAATACGAGTGATGAAAAGACAATAAATCAGGAACATTTCATTTTTTTAATTTTTTGTTCGTAAATTTAAGTCTTAAAAAAAACAACAAACCAAAAATTTAAATAAAATAAAATAGTATGAAAACAAAAACTTTAGGAATCGTTATTGCCATTATAGGAGTACTTATGATTATTTATACCGGGTTCAATTATGTAACCACCGAAAAGGTGATTGATTTAGGCCCTATGGAAATGAGCATGGAAAAAAGTCACCCCGTGCAATGGTCACCAATTGTTGGTGTTGTTTTGCTAATTGGCGGAATTGTGCTTGTTGCCATTGACAAGAAAAAGTAATTGGGTGTAAATTGTACGTTATAAATTTTGAGTTAACGATGCATAAATTGCAACTATTATATTAGACATTAATTTTCAATATTTATGATAAAAGCAGCATCACTTTTCAAAAAGTGATGCTGCTTTATTTTGAAAAAGTCGAATCAATTTTTTAGAAACGCAAATCGCTTCATACTAGGTATTTAAAGCGTTTACAAGCAATTATTATCCGTAAAGGTGTGAATTGTGTAACTAATTAAAAAAATTGTGTAACCATTTATACACTATAAGGCATCAACTTTGGCAAATAAATAGCTGGGCAACTAAGCCACAGTTTAAAAATCATCATAATGAAAATAAATAATATAACCCAGATGGCAGCAATGCTATTATTCGTATTATTAGGAAGTTGCACAAACGACCAAGACCCAACTTTATCCAACGAAGTCGCTGACCAAAAAGAATCTTATGTTTTGGGTAAGGAAATTTCTTTTGAACAATCAAAAGGCGAAGAATTAAAAACAGTAAATTTAGGAGTTGCAGGAGATTTCGTAATTCTTTCAAAAACAGGAATTACCAGTGTTTATAAATCTTCTATCACAGGAGATATAGGAACAAGCCCAATCACTGGTGCAGCTATGGTAGTAAATTGCACAGAAGTAACAGGTTCAGTATTTTCAGTTGATGCAGCAGGTCCTGCTTGTAAAACTACAAGTGCCACTATGTTAACCTCAGCCATTGGCGATATGCAAACTGCCTATACTGACGCTGCAGGAAGATCTAATCCGGATTACTTGAATTTAGGCGCTGGAACTATTGGTGGTAAAACACTTTTACCCGGCCTTTACAAATGGTCAAGTTCAGTGAACATCCCAACAGACATCACCATTTCTGGTAGCCCAACAGACATTTTTATATTTCAAGTTGCCGGAACGCTAAAAATGAGCTCTGGAGTAAGAGTTACTTTAGAAGGCGGTGCTTTGGCAAAAAATATTTTCTGGGTAGTTTCTGATGCGGTTACTTTTGGAACAACTAGCCATTTTGAAGGAAACATTTTAGGACAAACAGGAATTAATATGCAAACAGGCGCTTCAATAAACGGAAGAATGTTGGCACAAACAGCAGTAACCCTACAAATGAATACCGTTAACAAACCAGAATAAATTTAAAAAATTAACCCCCTGAAAAAGGCTGTCTGAAAAGATGGCCTTTTTTTAATAAAAAAATTTGAGTTTATTTAATATGCGGATCTTGCAACTTATATAAAAAGTTATCTAATCCTCTTCGATATTAAGTGATTTACCTTCTCCATTTGATCATTTTATCACGGCAAAAAGGACTTATAATTCTATTATTAATAATAGTAAAAAAATAAATTAAAAATATTTATTTAATGGTAGGGTTTTATACAAATTACTTGTTATATAGTATGTATGGTAGTTATTTATCTATAAATGGATCATAAACTATTAAATAAATTTTAACTCTGAAAAGATATCATACTTGTTAATATTATTCATTAAGATGAAGAATATTGACTTTTTCACCTAAAATTATTTAATTAAAAAATTTAATAAAATGAAAATATTTAAAAATTTATTGTCAACACTTGCGATAGCATCTGTTATTTTAATGACAAGTTGTACAACTGATGAAGACACCGTTGGTACGACACAGTCTGATGTAAATCTTGAAGCTGCAGGTTTGGCAAAAACATTCCCTGCAAATCTTGCAGATACTGTGGCTGTTAATCCGTTAATCGTTGTAAATTTTAAAAGCACTGCTATTCCATCAGAAGTAGCCGCATCTGAATTATCCTTGAAACAAGGAACAGTGCCAGTCTCCGGAACCGTTACCTTTTCAGGCACAACAGCTACTTTTAGACCGGTGGGTTACTTAGCGCCCGATTCTCAATTTACTGCAACAATAAAAACAAATTTAAAGGATGGTTCTTCTAAAGATCACGAAATGGAACATTCTTGGACATTCAGAACAGGAAATCATCATCATCAGAAAGCGGTTTCAGTTGTTTCAGTAACTCCATTAAATAGTGCCACAGGCGTTGCATTTGACATATATCCCACGATAACATTCAGTGAGAAAATGGAATCAAAAATGATTGAATCAGTAATGTTTAACTTAAATAAGGGAACAACAGCTGTTGAAGGCTCATTAACCTATTCCGAAAAAACTGCTACTTTTATTCCAACAAGCAGTTTAGAAGCCAATACCTTATATACAGGGATGATTACCATTAACACAAATAATAATGATGGTGATGATGAAGATGATGATGATAATTATTATGAAGACAATGATGGCGATGATAATGATGATGGTGATGATAATGATGACGATGAGCAATCATCGAACACCTATATCTGGAGTTTTACTACAGGTGGAGATGGTGTTGTTGTTGATATTACAGCGCCAACAGTTCTTTCGATTGATCCAGCAAATAATGCTACTTCAATTGCCATTAGCTCAAACATTACAGCAGCTTTCAGCGAAGCTATGAATACATCGACAATTTCAACCGCTACATTTACCTTAAAACAAGGAACAACAAATGTGGCCGGATCAGTTTCTTATTCAGGCACTACCGCTACTTTCAATCCAACCGGCGATCTTACTGGCGGATTGGTTTATACCGCAACAATTACCACCGGAGCCAAAGATGTAGCCGGAAATGCGATCGCTGTGGCAAAAACTTCGATTTTTACAACGCTTGTACCTAATGCTTTAGACTTGACTGCACCAACAGTGCTTTCAGTTGTTCCGGCAAATAGTGCTGCGTCCATAGCTGTCAACACTAATATTACAGCAACTTTCAGCGAAGCTATGAATACATCGACAATTTCCACCACAACGTTTACCTTAAAACAAGGAACAACAAATGTGGCCGGATCAGTTTCTTATTCAGGCACTACCGCTACTTTCAATCCAACCAGTGATCTTTCTGGCGGGTTGGTTTATACCGCAACCATTACCACGGGAGCCAATGATGTAGCCGGAAATGCAATTGCTGTGGCAAAAATATGGAGTTTCACAACCCTTGCACCAGTTGCTGGAGACACGACAGCACCAACAGTGCTTACAGTAGTTCCGGTAAATAATGCCGCTTCCATTGCTGTCAACACTAACATTACAGCAGCTTTTAGCGAAGCTATGAACACATCGACCATTTCCACCACTACATTTACTTTAAAACAAGGAACAACAAATGTGGCCGGATCAGTTTCTTATTCAGGCACCACCGCTACTTTCAATCCAACCAGTGATCTTACTGGAGGGTTGGTTTATACCGCAACCATTACCACGGGAGCCAAAGATGCTGCCGGAAATGCAATTGCTGTGGCAAAAGTATGGAGTTTCACAACCCTTGCACCTGTTGCAGCCGGATTGTCATTTTCAACTGATGTAATGCCAACACTTGGTAAATGCAATGATTGCCATACACACCCTTGGACAACCTCAACAGTTGCATCCACTTATTATACTAACCTTGTAAATGGAGGTTATGTAAATCCAACAAATTATACTTCAAGTAAGATCTATAGTAAATTGAATAGTGGCCATCCGGGAGGAAGCAGTATTTCAACTGCTGAGATTAACAAGATTCTAGATTGGATGAAAGAAGGCTCTAAAAACAATTAGGAACAGTTTAAATTTTAAAAAAGGCAACTCATTTTTTGGGTTGCCTTTTTTTATGCGCTACATATTTGTTCTTAGAGAATGAATTCAGCATTTAATAATAAACAGAAACATATAAGGGTTTTGAAAAAAACCTTTTAGAAAAAACCCGAATCAATGTGTGAATCATGCAACTTCTTTAAATAGTTATGTAACTCTCTCCAAAATTAAGGTGCCTACATTTGTTTCGTGATAATTTTATCACGAAAATTAATCCCCTTAAATTATGAAATTATTAAAAAATCTATTGGCAACTTTTGCAATAGCAGCAGTTGTTTTAATGACAGGTTGTTCAAATGATGATGACATCAACAATACTTCAGGTCCCGCAGCCGTTGCGTATTCTATGACTTAACCAAAAGATTTTCATATTTTTTTCAAAATTATTTAAGCTGCATATTTCATCAAATTTACATAAGGAGA